>ERZ791923.2746-NODE-2746-length-14910-cov-3.525076_pt1 | contig 14910 bp, 10 predicted proteins | sample MGYA00510133_ERZ791923 | MGnify/ENA primary metagenome ERZ791923 (study PRJEB30046, sample SAMN00792106) | human gut metagenome | study: EMG produced TPA metagenomics assembly of the A metagenome-wide association study of gut microbiota in type 2... | reverse complement strand
AGTCGGCGATGACGCCGTCGCGCAGCGGGCGCACGGTGCGCAGGCCCGGCGGCTCCTTGCCTTCCATCATGTGTGCTTCCGTGCCCACGGCGCGGAGACGGTCTGTCTTATTTTCGATTGCTACGACCGACGGCTCGTCTACCACAATCTTGTCGTTGTGGATGATGATGGAGTTGGCCGTTCCGAGGTCCATCGCTATCTCCTGCGTGAAGGAGAAGAGGCGCGAGAACCATGATTTTTTATTACTCGGATTTTTTGTCATTTTTTGCGTGTGTTGTAATTAGAGGAGTAAGAAGTGTATTTGTGGTGAGGAGATTAGGAGTTCCAAATCAGTGGCGGAAGTGGCGGAAGCCGGTGATGGCCATGGCCATGTCGTGGGCGTCGCAGAACTCTATGGAATCGTTGTCACGGATGGAGCCCCCCGGATGTGCCACGGCGGTGATTCCGGCTTCGTGGGCTATCTCCACACAGTCGGAGAAGGGGAAGAAAGCGTCTGACGCCATAACTGCACCATTGAGGTCGAAGTCGAAGGAACGGGCCTTCTCTATGGCCTGTTTCAGCGAGTCCACGCGCGAGGTCTGCCCCACTCCGGAAGCCAGCAGACGCCCGTCCTTGGCCAGCACTATGGCGTTGCTCTTGCTGTGTTTCACCACCTTGAGGGCGAAGACCATGTCGGCGAGTTCGCGGTCGGTGGCCTGGCGCTTGCAGGCCATGCGCAGGTCGGCCACTGTCTCGGTCTGCAGGTCGGTCTCCTGGCAGAGTACGCCGTTGACGGCCGAACGGTAGCGGCGCGCGGTCTCCACCGGTTTCTTCTGGATGAGGATGATGCGATTCTTCTTCTTTTCGAGAATAGCGAGCGCCTCGTCGCTGTATTCGGGGGCTATGATTACCTCGAAGAAGATGTTGTTGATTTCCTCGGCAGTCTCGCGGTCCACAGGGCGGTTGGAGATGAGCACACCGCCGAATGCCGAAACGGGATCGCACGCCAGGGCCGTTTTCCACGCTTGCAGAATATTGTCGGCGGTCGCTATGCCGCAGGCGTTGTTGTGCTTGAGGATGGCGAACGTCGGCTCTGTAAAGTCGGCCATAAGTTGCGTGGCGGCGTCTATGTCCAGCAGGTTGTTATAGGAGATTTCCTTGCCGTGGAGCTGGGTGAAGAGTTCGTCGAAGGGGCCGAAGAAGCGGGCCTTCTGGTGCGGGTTCTCGCCGTAGCGAAGCGTCTTCTCGCCGTCGAGCGAGAGGCGGAGGGCCGACTCCTTGGAGCGGTCGAACCAATTGAAGATGGCGCTGTCGTATGCCGACGAAACGCCGAAGGCCATGCGTGCGAAGTCGCGGCGCTGCTCCAGCGTGGTCTCGGCGCCGTATTCTTCCAGCAGGCGCGTCAACGGCGCATACTGAGCCTTGGAGGCAACTATCACCACGTCGTTGAAGTTCTTTGCCGCGCCGCGTATCAGCGAAATGCCGCCTATGTCTATTTTCTCGATGATGTCGGCCTCGGAGGCACCGGATGCCACCGTCTCTTCGAACGGATAGAGGTCCACTATCACCAGGTCTATTTCCGGGATATTGTATCGCTCGGTCTGTTGGCGGTCACCTTCCAGCTCGCGTCGGCACAGGATGCCGCCGAAAATGGTGGGATGCAGTGTCTTGACGCGCCCTCCGAGAATCGAAGGATAACCCGTCAGGGACTCTACCGTGTCGCACTCATAACCCTTGGAGGTGATGAAATCGTGCGTGCCGCCGGTCGAAATCAGACGTACGCCATTGTCATGGAGAAGTTTAAGTATGGTTTCCAGTCCATCCTTGTGATAGACCGAGATTAAAGCTGACTTGATTCTTTTTGTTGACTCCATAATATTGAAGTAGTTTATACCTGTTTACGAATAAGAAAGCCAATGAATCACAAACCATTACAAAACGGCGGAAAACTCTTCATCCAACCTTTCACATTGCATGAACACAACGGGAAGGGGAACCCGTCAGGCCGGTGCGATTCATCACATAACTCAATTAGATTGCAAAGTTAGTGTTTTTTGACGAAAAGTTAAAATGAAATTTCCGTTATGTTAATAAATTTACCCCTATGAGAAAAAGTTTTTTACCATTTTTGCCAAACATGGCCCCTTTCCTTATTATTTTTAACATTACGACGGAGGGTAATTGAGCCAAGTTGACCCACCACATCAATCGGGACACAGATAAGAAACCATTGTGATTAAAAAGGAGCGGAAACCGGACGTCCGCTCCTTTTGTCATTTTTTGTATTTCAGCGGCGCGTTTTTGTGCGCCGGCGGTTCGTGGCCGGTTTCTGGCGCGTGGTTTTCTTTTGCGTGGTCACTTCACGGCCGCCTTCGGTGCGCTTCTCCTCTACCGTCTCGGTTTCCGTGTCGGTTTCGGTGTCAATGCGCTTGTAGCGTGCCGGGAATCCGAAGACCGTCACGCGCAATATGTCCTTCCCTTTCTTGAGGTGAGTGAATTGCGGATTGAAAAGCGTCGCGCAGTTATACTTCATCAGACATTCTACCAACGCCAACTGCTGAGCCTCTTCGAGTGTGATTTTGGAGAGCTTCAACTTTCCTTCCGGCGTGGAGATATCTATCGTGTAAGTGACGCCTTCGGGGTCGAGGTCCATCGTCAGTTCGTTGTAGCTCACGATTTCGGGAGCTACGGTAGCGTGGCTGTTCTCCTCGCGAGAGCCGGTGCGCGTAACGTTGCAAGAGGTCAATGCCAGCAACGCCGACACTGCGGCCGTACAAATCAGGATACCTTTCTTCATGGCTTAGAAATTGAAAGTCATGCCAACGCCAAGAGTGTGCGTCTTGAAGCGGTCGCCGATATAATCCACGCCCATCGATAATGAATTGCCACCGGCGGCAAAGAGTTGCTGACGGAACAAGGGAGCACACGCCAACTCGTCGATTTGCTTCTGCTTGTGCTTGGCAATAAAGTAAAAAGTTGGCATAGCAACTGCACCCAAAGTTGTTGCTGCAATTCCCGGTACCATTGTGCCTGAACATCCATCTTTATCGAGAATCATCATGATTATACCCCCCGCTATCAATGCCCCTACTCCGATAAATCCATTTATTTCAAGTTTCTTGGCATATTATTGCCAACTGTTTGAGTGTTATAAAGATTCACAAATCTGTATCTGTGACAGCTCCTGATCCTATGGTTGCTCCGGGGAGAATGGAGCCGGGAGTCATTCCGTCTTGGGAGAAGACATCTGACTGGCCGTTTTCGTAGTTGATACGCATGAGGTCTGCCACTTTGATGGTGTAGAGCGGGCCGTTAGGGTTGTCGGCCTTGCGGTATTTCACTTCCGTTTCTGTCACCTCCTCTACCCTTCCGAGCAAAGAGGAGCCGTCCTTTTTCACAAGGACATCCTGCGCCAACGCCGACAGGCAACACACCGCCAGCGCAAGCATCACAAAAAATCTTTTGGAAATCATGATATAAATCAGTCCGGCCAAGTGACCCCTCCGTGGCCGATAAGAAAGTCAGTGATTATACATAGAAAACGTGGAGTCAAAACCATTACCCGTTTCCAGTATAAAAGCCTTCGCATGCTCGATCAGTAGAAACGGGCAACGACAAAGACCCCACGCATGGGTGTATATATCAACACTTTACACAGCACGCCAATCATAGGTGAAGCCATATAAAGCCATCATATACATACGTGGAGCGTTTCCGTTGCCAAGTTTTTAACTGATCGAGAATTTGCGAAGTTCTTATACTTAAAAACTAAGCGTATGGTAACGCATCTATAAAAAAGCGTTCTCGGAGAAGGCACCTCTGTGCGCAACTATAGTCGCGAACGCCACAAAGTTAGCAATAATTTTTCATTCCACAATCATTTTCCGCAAAAAAGTTTTGCACTTACCCGACAAACGAATATGGAGGGCAGACCTCCCGGCCTACCGTAAATCGAAAGCGACTCGGTTTTCGCAGCCCGGGATGAAATATGGTATAGTCCGGCACCTTACGGAGGCCAGGAGGCCTCCGCCCCTTTGGCTGCGCGGTGTGTTGCAGGGCTTCTTCTGTTGTGGGGTTAAACGCAAGCAACCGGCGGGCGCGGTGCCTGCCGGTTGCCTTACTTTATTAGATGTGGATTATGCCGTGTCCTCTATTATTTATTTGAGGGAAGTTTTGGCATAGTCGAGCTGTTCCTGGAGATAGTCGAGGGCGGAAGCGTCGCCGTTGGGAGCTATCTTCTTGGCTTCGTCAACAATCTGCTGGGCGAAGTTGAAGTAGTTGTTGCGGATATTCTCGCGTTCCTGCTGTACATTGGCGTTGCGTGCGTCGAGGTTGTTCCATTTGGTAATACCTGCGTGATAGATATTCTTTGCGGCATTCACCATTGTCTCGTAACCGGGGTTGTTCTCCACAGCCTTGCGGTAGTCGGCAACTGCGGCGTCAGAATTTTCGAGGCGGTCGTTTACATATCCGCGCAGACCGTAGATGAAGCCGGAGTTGGGATATTGCTGGAGCAGTTTGGTGAGCTCGTCGATGGCCTGTTTCTCCTTACCCTGCTCCACAAGAACGTTAGCCATGTTGGAGATGAAGATGGGCTGTTCGAGTCCGAAACGGCTGAATCCGTCTTTCGAGAGGTCGTAGATAGCGTTCTGGGCCTTTGCCGTGATTGTGGAGTCTTCGCGCATGAGGTTCTGCCAGGAAGCGAGTTCGCGGATGTAGCAGTCGGGGTCCTGGAACCCGGCGTGGCGAGCTTTCACGAAAGCATCGATGGCTTTGGGGAGGTTGTTACCTGCCCAGCCCGAAAGGCCGGCATAATAATAAGAAGTAGCGGCTATGGAGTCGGGGATGTTGACCTGACCTTTCATCATGGGGTTGGTGACGATGTCGCCGAAGTCCATGAATGCCTGATAAGCCTCGGGGTAGTATTTCTTGTTGTCGTAATAGCTGCCGCCGGCCTGATAGTAGTTCTCGACGTAGTTTTTCATACGTTTCACGGCTTCGCCGGCTGCTTTGCCTTTGGGATCGTTGGCCTGGAATTCGATTACTTTCATCAGGTTGGGATAAGCGGTAAGGAGGAAACCGTCCATTGCCATTTTCTCTTCGGGAGTGGCTTTGCTGATGTCGAGGCCGAGTTTTTTGCGGGCGGCGTCGTATGCCTTGAACTCCACGTCGGCAGCCACTACGTAGGTCTGGGGGTCAGTGGCTGTGGAGGGGTCCTGCATGGCGGCGTTGATGGCTGAACGGGCCTCTGAAATTTTTTCGGTCTTGCCGGCGAGTTTCTTGGCGGCGTCGACCTGGGCTTTTTGAGCGTTGGCAGCTGTGAGCGACGCTACACAGAGAGCCATAATGAAAAGCTTCTTCATATCGGTTAAGTTTAATTTATTTCTATCCTTTTTAATGCGGAAACGGCGCGTCAGGTTCAGGAGAGTTCCATATCTATTTCGTCGATGTCCGGCATTTCGACGTCCTTGACCTCGGGGAGCTGTACGTTTTCGTCGGCCGTATCTTCGGCCGTTTCGGTCACTTCTTCCTCTTCGGGTTCGGAGTCTACCTTGCAGACGGATGCGATGCTGTCGTTGCGCTTGGTGAGATCGATGAGGCGGACGCCTTGTGTGGCGCGGCCCATGACGCGGACTCCTTCGACCGGAAGACGCAGTGTGATACCGCTCTTGTTGATGATCATCAGGTCGTTTTCGTTATTGACATTTTTAATGGCGACAAGTTTACCCGTCTTGTCGGTAATTTCCATGGTTTTTACACCTTTTGCGCCACGGTTGGTCATCCGGTAGTCGTCAAGGGCGGAGCGTTTGCCGTATCCTTTCTCGGAAACTACCATCACGGTTTCCTCGACGGTGCCGCTCATGGTGATCATACCTACTACTTCATCCTGGCCGTCTTCGTCGAGGGTCATGCCCTTGACGCCGGTGGAGACGCGGCCCATTTCGCGCACCTTGTCCTCGGGGAACCGGATGGCGCGTCCGTTGCGGTTGGCCATGATAATCTGCGAGGAGCCGTCGGTGAGACGAACTTCGAGCAGGTCGTCGCCTTCGCGGATGATGATGGCATTGACACCCTTGGCGCGCGGACGCGAATATGCGGCCAGCGACGTCTTCTTGATGATACCCTGCTTGGTGGCGAAGACGAGGTTGTGGGTGTTGACATACTCTTCGTCGTCGAGATGCGGGATACGGATGTAGGCGTTCACGGCATCGTCGCTGTCTATGTTGAGCAGGTTCTGTATGGCGCGCCCCTTGGAGTTCTTGGAGCCTTCGGGTATTTCGTAGACCTTGAGCCAGTAGCAGCGTCCCTTGCGGGTAAAGAAGAGCATGTAGTTGTGGTTCGAGGCCGGGTAGATGTGCTCTATGAAGTCGGAGTCGCGCGTGGTGCTGCCTTTTGAGCCGAGGCCGCCGCGGTGCTGCGCGCGGAAGTCGCTCAGCGGCGTGCGCTTGATGTAGCCGAGGTGGGAGATGGTTATAATCATCTCGTCGTCGGGATAGAAGTCTTCGGCGTTGAAGTCGCCGGAGAACTGGTTGATGCGTGTGCGGCGTTCGTCGCCGAATTTGTCGCGGATTTCTATCAGTTCGTCTTTCATCACCTTGCGGCATACGGCGTCGTCGTTGAGGATGGAGTTGAGGAACTCTATCTGTTTCATGAGTTCGTCGTATTCGGCGCGGAGTTTGTCCATTTCCAGACCGGTGAGCTGGCGCAGGCGCATCTCCACTATGGCACGGGTCTGGGCTTCGTCGAGGCCGAAGCGTTCGCCGAGGCGCTGGCGGGCTATATCGGCGGTCTGCGACGAGCGGATGATGGCTATCACCTCGTCGATATTGTCGACCGCTATCATCAGGCCTTTGAGGATGTGTGCCCTTTCTTCGGCCTTCTTGAGTTCGTAGCGTGTGCGGCGTATCACCACTTCGTGGCGGTGCTCCACGAATGCCATGAGCAGCTCCTTGAGGTTGAGGGTCTTCGGACGGCCGTTGACGAGCGCCACGTTGTTGACCGAGAAGGAGGTCTGGAGTTGCGACATCTTGTAAAGCTTATTGAGGATTACGCGTGCGTTGGCGTCCTGCTTTATGTCTATGGCGATGTGCATCTGGCCGCGGGCGGAGGTATCGGTGATGTCGGCGATACCCTCTATCTTCTTCTCCTCCACAAGGTCGGCGATGCTGCGCACCAGGTCGTTCTTAACCACGCCGTAGGGTATCTCCGAGATGACGATGACGTCGTGGTTGGCTTCGGTTTCTATTTCGGCTTTTGCGCGCACAATGATGCGGCCGCGTCCGGTCATGAATGCGTCGCGCACACCCTGAAGGCCGAAGATTTCGCCGCCGGTAGGGAAGTCCGGGGCCTTTACATATTCCATAAGCTGCTCAACCTCGAGCCCGGGGTTGTCGATGAGTGCCACGGAGGCGTCGAGACATTCCGTAAGGTTGTGGGGAGGCATATTTGTGGCCATACCCACGGCGATTCCCGAGGCTCCGTTGACCAGGAGGTTGGGGATTCGCGTCGGGAGCACGGAGGGTTCGGAGAGGGTGTTGTCGAAGTTGGGCACGAAGTCGACGGTGTCCTTGTCGAGGTCGCGGAGCATCTCCTCACCCATTTTGGAAAGTTTAACCTCTGTATAACGCATGGCGGCCGGAGAGTCGCCGTCGATGGAGCCGAAGTTGCCCTGTCCGAAGACGAGGGGGTAACGCAGGGACCAGTCCTGGGCCATGCGCACCATGGTTAGATATATTGAAAAGTCGCCGTGCGGGTGGTACTTACCCATGACGTCGCCCACGATACGGGCCGACTTTTTGGTGTCGCCGGAAAAATAGTTGCCGAGCTCGCCCATACCGAAGAGCACACGGCGGTGTACGGGTTTGAAGCCGTCACGCACGTCGGGCAGCGCACGGGACACGATTACAGACATCGAATAGTCTATGTAAGCGCTTTTCATTTCCGACTCAATATTGACCGGAATTATCTTATCCTCTGCTTGCATTTTCTCTTGTTTAGTCTAAATTTCGCAGCAAAACGGAAAATCGGAATCCGACAACCGCTCCGCTCTCAAGCTACAAAGTTACGAAAAATATTTGATAGTGGAAAATTATTTGTTAATTTCGCCGAAAACTTTTGTAAAGAGATGAAAACAGCACTTATCACAGGGGCCACCAGCGGCATAGGCCGCGCCTGCGCTCTGCGCCTGGCCCGCGCCGGTTACCGCATCATCGCGACCGGCCGAAACAGCGAAAGACTTGACAATGTAATGCAGCAGCTCGCCGACTCCGGCGCCAAAGCCCGTGCACTCGTCTTCGACGTGCGCGACCGGGAAGCCGCACGCCTGGCACTCGAATCGCTGCCCGAAGAGTGGCGCGAAATCGACGTTCTGGTCAACAACGCCGGACTCGCCCTCGGCCTCGAACCTGAGTACGAAGGACTATGGGAAGACTGGGAGACGATGATAGACACCAACATAAAGGGACTGCTCGTCATGACGCGCCTCGTGGTGCCCGAGATGGTGAAACGCGGCCGCGGCCACGTGGTGAACATCGGCTCCGTTGCCGGCGACGCCGCTTACGCCGGGGGCAACGTCTACTGCGCCACGAAAGCGGCCGTCAAGACCCTTTCGGACGGCCTGCGCATAGACGTGGCCGGAACGTCGGTGCGCGTCACCAACGTAAAGCCCGGACTGGTGGAGACCAACTTCTCGAACGTGCGTTTCCACGGCGACGACGCCCGCGCCGACAATGTCTACAAAGGCATCAAGCCGCTGACAGGCGATGACATCGCCGACGTTGTGGCATACGCCGTGGAGGCTCCCGAGCATGTCCAGATAGCCGAGGTGCTCGTGCTGGCCACTCACCAGGCTTCCGGCAGCGTAATAGTGCGCAAGTAACTTCCCCGGAAACCTCTACACATTAATTTTAATATCCGTCCGGCAAATTTTCCCGGGCGGATATTTAATTGTTAAAAATCACTATAAAAGGTGAGAGGTAAAGGATTGTTAGCAAAAATTGGCACGTATCTTGCAATAACCTCAGCCATAAATTTGTTAATGTATAAAAATCCCGGACAAAAGAGCAACGCTATGGCGCCCGGGTACAAGATACAAGCTAATGAGAAACGACTTTTCAAGACAGTTCAAACCGATTCTGGACATGGCGCTTGCCGAGTGCAACCGGTTGGGCAACAGCGCGATAACGAGCGAGCATTTCCTGCTTGCCGCCATCAAGCAGCCCGGCAGCTACGTGGTGGACATTCTGCGCCGCCTCAACGTGGACGTTGACTCACTGGTGCGCGAAGTGGAGGAACATCTCCGCGGCCCGCAACCGACGGCCGACGTCACCACTCTCTTCGAGCAGCAGTATAAAATCTGTGTCCCGGCCATCCGTCATCTCCAGCTCGCCACCTCCGAAGCCCGCAAGATGGGCGTTCCCTCCGTGCGTGGCGAACACATTATTTTAGCTCTTATTCACGACCAAAGAAGTATGGACAGCAGCTTCCTGAAAGACATAAAAGGCAAATACCTGAACTTCGACATCTCGGTGCAGAACATCGGGGAAAGCCCCGTGGCGGGTCCCAACTTCGGCAACGAGGAGGAGGAAGAGGATGAAGGGATGCCCCGCTCCGGAGGCGCCGGCGACGAGAAAGGCTCACGCCGTTCCAAAGGGGAACCCGGCTCCGACACTCCCGCCCTCGACAAGTTCAGCTACGACATGACCAAGGCCGCACGCGAAGGACGTCTCGACCCGGTGGTGGGACGCGACAACGAGATAGAACGTCTGGCACAAATCCTGTCGCGCCGCAAGAAAAACAATCCCGTGCTCATCGGCGAGCCGGGCGTCGGCAAGTCGGCCATCGTGGAGGGCCTTGCCCTGCGCATAGTGCAGCGCAAGGTGCCCCGCATCCTCATGGACAAACGGCTCGTGGGCCTCGACATGGCCGGGATGGTGGCCGGAACTAAATACCGCGGCCAGTTCGAGGAACGCATCAAGGCCGTGCTCGACGAACTGGGCAAGAACCCGGACATCATCCTCTTCATCGACGAACTCCACACCATAGTGGGCGCAGGGGGTGCCCCGGGGTCGATGGATGCCGCCAATATGCTGAAACCGGCTCTGGCGCGCGGCGAACTCCAGTGCATCGGCGCGACGACGCTCGACGAATACCGCCAGAACATAGAGAAAGACGGCGCGCTGGAACGCCGTTTCCAGAAAGTGATGGTGGAACCCACCTCTCCGGAGGAGACGCTTGAAATTCTGCGCCGCGTCAAGGATAAATATGAGGAACATCACAACGTGACATACACCGACGAGGCCCTGGAAGCCTGCGTTTCGCTCACCGAACGCTACGTCAGCGACCGCAATTTCCCGGACAAGGCCCTCGACGCCCTCGATGAGGCCGGCTCGCGCGTGCACATCGCCAACATCGTGGTTCCCGAGGAAATCGAAAAGAAAGAGAAGGAGATAGACCTCCTCACCCAGGAGAAACTGGCCGCCGCCAAGAGCCAGGACTTCGAGCGCGCCGCCGCCCTGCGCGACCGCGAAGCCCGCGAAAAGCAGGAACTCGAAAACGCCAAACGCGACTGGGAGAAACGCATCGACGCCGAACGCCGCGAAGTGGATGACGAAAAGGTGGCCGAAGTCGTGGCACTCATGACCGGAGTCCCCACACAGCGGATAGCGCAGGCCGAAGGTACACGTCTGCTTAAAATGGGCGACACCCTGAAGAAAGCCATCATCGGCCAGGACGACGCCATAGCCAAGATTGTGAAGGCAATCCAGCGCAACCGCATCGGCCTCAAGGACCCCGACAAACCCATCGGCACGTTCATGTTCCTCGGCCCGACCGGTGTGGGCAAAACACACCTGGCCAAGAAACTGGCCGAGTACCTCTTCGACTCCTCCGATGCCCTCATCCGCATCGACATGAGCGAGTTCATGGAGAAGTTTACCGTGTCGCGCCTCGTGGGTGCGCCTCCGGGATACGTCGGCTACGAAGAGGGAGGACAGCTTACCGAGAAAGTGCGCCGCCACCCCTACTCCGTGGTGCTTCTCGACGAGATTGAGAAAGCGCATCCCGATGTCTTCAACCTGCTTCTCCAGGTGATGGACGAGGGACGCCTCACCGACTCGCTGGGACGCCGCATCGACTTCAAGAACACCATCATCATCATGACGTCGAACGTCGGCAGCCGCCAGCTCAAGGACTTCGGCGCCGGAGTGGGCTTCAACACTGCCTCACTCTCGAAAGAACAGAGCCACGGCGTGATTTCAAAGGCGCTTAACCGCGCTTTCTCGCCCGAGTTCCTCAACCGCGTGGACGACATCGTGATGTTCGACCAGCTTGACCGCGACGCCATCTTCAAGATCATAGACATCGAACTGGCCGGCTTCTTCACCCGCATCAAGGGGCTGGGCTTCAACCTCCACCTCAGCGAGGAGGCGAAGGACTTCATCGCCGGCAAGGGCTACGACCGCAACTTCGGCGCCCGGCCGCTGAAGCGTTCCATCCAGAAGTATCTTGAAGACGACCTCGCGGAACTGATGCTCAAACTCAACGCCACCGGCAGCCTCGGCGGCGACGTCAGCTACAATAAGGGTGACGAGAAACTGACCTTCAACTACCGTCCGCTCGTGGTTCCCGAACCGGAAGAAACTCCGGACAATCAGGCAGACGCGCCGCATCAACCTGCCGGCGGAGAAACTGCCTCCACAACACCGGAACACCCGGCCGAGTAACATTTTTCAACCCCGCAAACAAGGCAACGGAACACCGCGCTCCGCTGCCTTGTTTTCTTTTGCAAAGTTTGGAAATCCGGGCGGCTTCGGGGCGCTGTTAGCAATTATTCACATTATTAATTTCGGGGTGTGGGGATTTTGACGTAACTTTGCGAAAAAGTTTGCGGAACGGAGATGTGGCGGAATATTTCTTTTTGTCGGAATTATTCGTCTGTTTCACGTTTTTGCAGCCCGTAGTGTGACTGCAAATTTGCCTGTCACAAACATTTTTTGTAACTTTGCCGCGAAATAGGCTCTCCCTCGGGTTCGCCCGGTGTGCCGTATTCGCCGCTTCACCGTGTTCAAGAACCTGCTGTTTTTAAATAAATATTATGTCAAAATTCTTTAAAAGAAATATAACCCGCCTACTCACGTTGCTTACCGTAGGATGCGTCGCCGCATTCGCTTTCTCCATCACCGCCAAACAGAAATCCAAGGATTTCGTCGTGGTAATCGACGCCGGCCACGGCGGCAAGGACGTCGGCGCCGAAGATAACGGTGTACTCGAGAAGGATGTCAACCTCCAGATAGCCAAACGGCTCGAGGAGAACCTGAAAAAGAAAAAAGGATACAAGGTAATCATGACTCGCACGGACGACAAGGCCGTCACCCTGAAAGAACGTGCCGAAAAAGCCAACAAGGCGAAAGCCGACCTCTTCATCTCCATACACTGCAATTCCCTGGACCAAGACAACGCCAACCGAAGCAAAGTGGAAGGCGCCATGACTTTCACCCTCGGCCCGACGGGCGAGGAGGCCAACCGCAAAGTGGCGAGACGCGAGAACATGGTCATCGAAATAGAGAAAAACAAGGAAGTCTACGAGAACTACGATCCTGACAGCGACGAGTCCCACATAGCCTTCGAAATGGCTCATAAGGAAGACCTTAACCGCAGTATCGGCCTTGCGGAACTGATTCAGAAGAACCTGCTCGGCACAGCGGGACGCCAGGACCGCGGCGTGCAGCAGGCCGGCTTCCTTGTGCTCCGCGAAACGGCAATGCCCGCGGTGCTCGTGGAGTGCGACTTCCTCTGCAACGCCAACTCGGCAAAATATCTGGGCAGCTCGTCTGGCCAGAAAAAGATAGCGCAAGGTATCGCCACCGCCGTAGCGCAGTATCGCGAGCAACTCAGGAAATACGGCGACCGCGCCTTCCAGGACGTAGGCGAAGACACCGACTCCGGCGAAGTCTTTGTGCTGAGAAACCGCCAGTCTTCTTCGCGACGCACCTCAGCGCCTACAGCCTCAGCCACCACTTCGCGCAACCGCCAAAGCACCCAGCCTCGCCGGCGCCGTTCCGCCGAAGCATGCCGCGCCTCGGCGGAACGCAACCTTGCGACCGACCACATAGAAGTGCGTCTGGAAAATGAAGAATCCCAGGGCCGCGTCTCCCGCCAGCTCACCAGCGACTCCGCCCCGGCCGCCTCTGCGAAGAAAGCCGCGACTCCAGCTCCCGCCACAAATGAAACAAAAACGGTAGCAAAGAAGGAGAACAAAAAACAGGAGGACAAAAAGGACAAGAAGAAGGAAGAGAAAAAGAAAGACAATAAGAATAACGGCGACGAAGAGGAGACCCGCATCGTCAACGGCCACAAAGTGGTGATAAGCCACACCGAACCGGGCGACGACACACGTTCCCTTAAATCGAGAAAAGAAAACGGCACCACGCAGCAGGCACAACCCTCGGCCCAGCCACGCACACGCCGGGAGACAGCAAATAAAGAGGAAATCTCCACTGATGAAATCTCAGCCGACGACGTTCCTGCCGAAGAGCCGGACGAAGAACCCGCCGAGGAGGTGAAACCTGAAAAGAAAGCCAAACAGCAGCAGGCAGCTAAAACCGAAAAAGAAAACAAACATCAGCAAGCAGCAAAAACTGAAAACGAAAAGAAATACCGGGAAATCATCGAGAGGAAAAGCGAAAGCAACCCTCCCCGCTCTCTGAAAAGCAAGAGAACGCGTAAACCTCTCCTATAAGCATTTCGTTAAAACCAATGGTGAGAAGCTGCTAAACATAACCACATCCACACCCACAGGAAATGAAAAAATTATCGTCAAAAGAGTTCATTATCGGGCTTTGCGTCATCGTAGCCCTCGTCATACTGTTCTTCGGAATAGATTACCTGAAAGGTATAAACCTCTTCAAACCGGCCAACTTCTACGTCGCCAACTACGACAATGTGGCCGGACTGGAAGTAGCGTCGCCGGTGACCATCGACGGTTACAAGGTGGGCCAGGTACGCGAAATCAACTTCAACTACGAGAATCCCGGGAAAATAGAGGTGCTCCTCGCGCTTAACAAGGACCTGCAGATTCCCGAAGGTTCGGTGGCCACCATCGGCAGCAGCCTGCTGGGCGGGGGCTCCATCAACCTGACGCTCGGCAAATCTAAGAAGATGATTCCCGTGGGCGGCGAGATAGGGACCAACGCCGCGCCCGACCTCATGGCATCGCTCAGCAAAGACATAATGCCGTCGGTCAATTCCATCCTCCCGAAGGTGGACACATTGATGACCAACCTGAATATGCTTACGCTCAACATGAACGCCCTGATGCGCCACCAGGCATTGTTGGCTTCCATGGAAAGGCTCGACGGCATCACGCAGAACGTGCTCTACGCCACCGACGGCCTCAACCGCACGATGAACCGGGACGTGCCCATGATTCTCGGCAACGCCAACGGTGTGGTCTACAACCTCGACACACTGACACGCAGCCTCGGCCGTTTCGGATACTCGCTGAACCAGCTCCCGCTGCAACAGTCCATGGAAAACGTGCAGCGCCTCACGGCAAATCTCGAAGCTTTCTCCGCGCAACTCAACACGGCACTCACCGACAAGAACTCTACCGTCGGCCTGCTCATGAGCGACCCGGAGCTCTACAACCGCCTCACACGCATGTCGGCCGACGTGGATTCGCTGATTCTCGACATACAGCGCAATCCCAAACGCTACATCAGCATCAAGCTTTTCTAAAGCGAAATACAGCACAACGGAAACCGCCGCACCGGGAAATGACTCCTGCGCGGCGGCTTCTTTTATGGATTAAACTGTTTTACTTCGAGGTCTTGGGAACTACGGGAATTGCCGTTGCTCCTATGGGAAATAGCGGGATTATTGGTAGTGTTTCACTGAGTGTGTCTGAGGCGAGTTCACTCAAGCCTATAGACC
>ERZ791923.2742-NODE-2742-length-14914-cov-5.684030_pt1 | contig 14914 bp, 11 predicted proteins | sample MGYA00510133_ERZ791923 | MGnify/ENA primary metagenome ERZ791923 (study PRJEB30046, sample SAMN00792106) | human gut metagenome | study: EMG produced TPA metagenomics assembly of the A metagenome-wide association study of gut microbiota in type 2... | reverse complement strand
AGCAAGCCACTAATTTTTTATTTGCTCCAAACCCCTCCCCGCAACGTGCAAAAACAGCGTTCCGATTTTTAACACTTGCGGAACGTCGTTTTGACAAAGCTTTTTAATGAACGACACGATAATTTATATAAAAAAGGCCGTCAACCGTTACACAAGCCGTGGTTTGTTAGTGTCCGTTGGCGGCCTTTAAGTTATTTTGGGGATTTATTTTAGGATTCCAGCAAACTTTAAATTGATTATTATTTCTTCAGTATAGAACTTAGATTCAGAGATTCGAGACTGTTGGCTGAAGCAATCGACTTGTCGAGCTCTGCTCTTAGCTCTGTTGTTTCTTTCGACAAAGGTTCAGCTTTGTCAAGGTCTCCCAGGCCTTTTACTTTGGACAAGTCGGCGTTAGGGTCTTTAGGCAATCCTTCTTCCGTAAAGGTTTCCTTGTATGCTTCAAGGCTCTTTCTTATTTTTTTAAGGTTCTTGTTTGTTTTTGTAATCTGTGCTATCTCGGTAGTTGAAAGAGCAAGGCCTGCCGCGCCGCCTATCGCTGCGCTTTTGGCAACGTTTGAAGCTTTTTCTTTGTTCAGGACGCTTTTTAAAATTCCGAGTGCTGCTCCGCCACCTACTTTCGCACCGAGGATAAGCCACAACTTATTCCTTTCTTTAAGAATCTTATCTATAGAATTGGCGTCGTAGACCGTTCCGTTTATGTCGGTCAGGAAATAATAGTATTTTTCTGTTCCGTCATCGTTGCGTAGTGGCTCTCCGTTTTCGTTTGTCTGAATGATTTTTGTTACCTTAAGCGTTGAAAGCGTGTCGTTCAGCAATAAAGCCTTTGCCTTGATTTTTGCCGAATCTTCATCTTGTTTTACTCCGTTAACTTCCGGCAAATTCTTTAGCATTGCAGCCGGAACGTTTGTAAAGGAACTTGCGTTTACAGCCGACGCAAAAGCAGCCAGCATAAAACTTGTAGCCAATAATTTTTTTGCAAATCTTCCCATGTCTTTAATTTTTAATGTTATTGATAAGTGGATAATTAATAGAATTTGTTTGTTCGCTTATACATTTTTAGCCTGAACTGTTTCTCGAGATAAGTTCCTTCTGCCCTACGCATAAGTTCGTCTAAAGAAAGGTAAACAGCTTTGATGTCTTTGTCGGTAGTGGGACAAAAGACAAATCCTGCAGGCAGGTTCTTGCGGTCGAGTTGTACCTGTATCTTACCGGCAGAATCCGACAAGCCCTCCTGTTTGTATGCACCGGCATTCTTGTTGATTGTTTTTTTGAACTTGCGTGGCGTGGCAAATGAAGAAGGCGGTACAACGCCATCGCCATAATAGGCCCAAACTTCTACATCAGGTATTGCGGGGCCTTCACTGAATGTGCGCCATTCTACGGTAGTAAACGTTATATTTAAAGGCATGTCCTCGAGCATTTCGTTAAGCTGACTTATACGGGTAGTGTAGAAATCATCGGGATTGTAAGTGTTTACAATGTCGAGGAACTCCATGGCTGCTGCTGCGTATTTAGCTACCTGCTGCTGTGTGGCGGTATTGTTTTCCTTCATTTCCAAAATTTTGCCCAACGCAGCAGCTGCATATTTTTCGTATAGCACGCATGTGTCACAAAGGGCTATATAGTTGCTTACCGTAGGTTTCATGTTCAGGTCAATATCCTTTGCATTAATAGCATTGACATACGCAACCCTTGCGTCAGCATATTTACGTTGTTCGAACAGGCGTCCGCCTTCGGTAACATAAGCATTGGCTTCAGTAACGAAAACTTCTTTTCTTATTTCGACGGGTAGTACTATGTAACATTTCTTGGATCTCGGCCCCAAATTGCTTATGTCGACAGATAGTTTGTTGGTATTGTCGGAGTAGATAGTTACAATCGATAATTCATTAAGCTTTTTTGCCGCAGCTTCGCAACTTTTTTCTGCTGCATCATGCAAGTCGAAGTCAGTGTCGGTGGCTTTGTCCTCTTCTATTAATGCTGTTAGTCTGTCGTATTCGGATTGCGCCTCGGACATCTCTTTTTTAGCGGCTTGCAGCTCGGCAATCGGGAATACTACCGAAATGATGTTAACTGTGGCGTCAGCCTTACTTACGGATGTCTTTACGTCGGCCTTCAAATTTGGATTACACTTTACAGTTAGTTTTTTTATATTGGTGGTAAGCTCGAGTTCGGCTTTTGTTGCGTCAAGTATGGCATCATTGCTTTGCGTCTGGTCTTCCATTCTTATCGGGTCTTCCACTTCCAAAATTTGATAGGCTACCAAAAAATCGGGTTTAAGATTAGCAACGAACTCAGTTTTGTACAAATCGCTCATTCGGTTTACTTCAACTTTCGGATTATGAGTGTCGTCTATATCCATTATGACTCGATACTCGTATAAACCATTTGCGTTTACACTTTTAGGCCTTATGATCTCGAAAGGCCTGCTTGCGTTTGTTATGTTTATAACAAGGCTTTTGTTGTGCGACAACAGTAAAAGGCCGTAACGACCGTCTAAGTTCTCTATGCAGTCGGAATCCATATCCCTACTGTTGGAGATGTATTCCGATTGGCCTACTACAGGCAGTATAGTCATTATGGCCAACAATGTTAAGACTAATTTATTCATATTCATAGCTTAGTTGCCTTTTTAAATATCATAGATCAAAACCTGCCAGAGTCGATATGTCATCATCAGGTTCTTGCTTTTTCCCGGCAACTATTTCCGGCTGCCAAGTGCGTACATGTATGATGGGATCGCTACCGTCTTCGGGAAATTCCCATAATAAAAACAGATATCCTTCATCGCTGTAACTGCTGGATTTCCATTCCTGACGTAGTCTTATGCCATACTTTGTAGGATCAACCTTTGAACGTGTGATACCAGCGCAACCACCATTAACGCCGTCATTACCAATTTGGCTGAATTTTACATCTATCCATTTGTTTCTTGCAAATGCTTTTTTCAAATTTAGAATGTATTGTTTCTTGTTCTGCTTTGTATATTCAACTTTTGCTTTAGCCGGTGTCATTTCATTTTGTTTTTGCATTACAACTCGTCCCGTTATTATCAGAGCGTCATTGCTGAACATTTTTTCTATGGTACTTATGTCTTTTTGGTTGTAAGCAGTTCGGAAACGTTCAACATATTGTAGAATAATCATTTGTTTTTCTTTTTCGACTACCGAACCGCAATGCTCCATGCTTTCGGTCATTTGAGCGTCGAGCGCAAAACGAAAGTCAACGATGTTTCCGTCGGCGTCAAATTCTACAACCGCTTCCTGGTATGTGCCCATTCCAAAGTCTTCGTTTTCCGGAGTAATTATTAATGGAATGTGGCTAACCATCATTGAACCGTCCTTAAATATCCATACTCGCTCTACTACTTCTTCATCATCACAATAAAAAGGTGTGACAGCCCATATTCTAAGAAGTGATTTGAGCGAGAAATCGTCCATGGGAAGTTTGCTTGTCGTAAGTATCGTTTTCGCTTTTTGCGCACGGTTAATTTCAGTAAGAACAATACCTAAATTACGTTCTGCAGTCCCAATAGTCAGCGGTCGCTCTGTAAACTCGTCGGTCAATAACGTTACGGTTACGGCATGGGTTTTAATGTTACATATGAACAAAAGGCATAAGGCAGCAAATAAGATTCCTGCTTTTTTATTATTTATCATCTTGTTGGTTTTAATGTCGTGTATTTTCATTATCGGTCTTTTTCTTATTTATTCATCCAATACAAAGCCAATAGCTCCGCACCCGCTGTAATTTGCAACACTGTCAGGATTGCCTGTATTTATATTGTGTCGCTCATTACCGGGCGAAAGAATTGCTACAATTTTCCCGTCTTTGTTGTATATCGCCAAATAGCAAACTTCGGGATTATCTAATTGGGCATAACGGGCATAACTTCTCAACTTGCCTTCTGTTTTAAACTGTTTTACTTTTGAAACAAAATCGGAATATTCCGTACATTCCGCTAATGTTTCTACTGTCTTGGGTAATATTTTTTCAATTGAAGATTGCAAGGCTGTAACTTCGCTTGGCTGAATGTTGGTATTGTTGATTATATCTGAATTTTCAACTGGAAGAATGTCGCTTTTCTTTACGTATATAAATGAACGGAACATGTTACCGCGTGGAAGCGATATTGTTGTCCATAAAGATTGTTTGTTGTTTACTGCAATGTTTACGCTGTTCTGCAGTTTCTTCTTTGTTGCAGCCCATTCGTTAACTTCTTCATAAAGCATTTCTTCTGCGATGTCGTAAGCTTCATCTTCTGTAGGAGCCGTAGCCTCGGCATAAAGATATTGACTGTTTTTCTTTATACTATTTATCTTTTTCTTTATATCATTGCTGTTGTCAGCCTTTGCAAAAGCGAATACAAGCAATGCAGCCAAAACGAATAACAGTCTTTTTGCTCTCATTTCTTCGTATTTATTTTAATATGTTCTAAGCTTTGTGTGAAGAACTTTTCGTTCACGTTTTGCAACGGGATGTAAGCATATGCAGTAGCCTCTATCTTGTTATTACTGCCATTAAGCAGTTCTAACGGGAATTTCAAGCTCAACACATGGTTGTAGGCCAATTTGTTATTAAGGGCGAATACTGTTGCGGTAATGTATTCCTTGTTGTGAGTCTTTATACCTACGTATAGTTTACATTCATCAAAATAACATAGGTTTATAAATTGTTGTAATGTTATATCTGTTTGCGAGCAACTGTAGCCATATCGGTTAAGAGTCATTGTCATGGGAATTTCTTTGTCAAACACGCCTGTTATTAGGATGTTTGTCACTGTTTGCACAGGCTTCCTTTTATCTATCATAACTCTTTTTTTACCTTCTTTTTCCTCTATATACAGGTCGTTGCGTATCATGCTACTTAGATATTCTTCTCCTTTTATTATTAATTGGTCTTTATAGTGATATGCTTTTCCTGATAAAAGTTTTTCGACCACATCGTAATTAGCAGTTCGAGGCATATTTTTTATATTGCGCTCGAAAATATTTTCTAATTCAATGGCGTCAGCTCCTATTATCAGCTGACAGTCGGCAGGGATTGTTAAGCTTAAAGTCTTTCCGGCAATATCCCATTTTATGCGGTACATCCTACGTTCTATTTCTTCTATGGAAAATGGCGTTTGTGGTGTTACCTTTGTTAGCATATCTATATTGCCTTGTCCGCAAAAAACTTTGTCAACTGCCATACGGGTCGGAATATCGCGCTCGTCTATTTTTAAGTCTAACTCTAATGCATATCTTTCTATGAAAAAAGGTAGCAAGCAGTTATTGTGCGAATCGAAAGCACTTTTGCTGAACATTTTGTAACCAATGTGTGATATTTCTCCAAAAGTATTGGTACACACGCGCAATGATCTGCCGTTATACTTCCATGTGCTATCGTTTTCTAAGTTAATGCCTGTTGCAGAATGCAAGTCTAAACCAGTATATGAAGCTATGGTAGCCAAACGTTTGGTTGTAAATACTGGCACAGCATATGATATTACCGTGTACGCTATAGCCAGAATCATGGTTGCCGCCCGTTTAATCGTCATGGTTTTATGCCCGTTTGCTCTCCGTCGTGATACCAATAGCCGATACTGCCGTTAGGACGTCCTTCGCGGAATTCTCCCTCATACTTATCACCCGGGTTGGCCCAAAAATCTTTGGAACTTACTATCCGATATCGTTTCTTGTATATAATAGTGCCTTGTCCATGAGGCTGTCCGTTTTTTAAATCTCCAGTGTATGTGCCATATCCCAGATCTATCGTGCCGTATCCGTTTTTTTGTATCTCTTTCTTTGCCTCTTTTTTTGTTTCTTTTTGCGTAGATACATTTGTTTTTATTGTATCAATTTTAATAGTATCTACTTCTGTCGTATCGGTTTCTATTGTATCCGTACTTGTTGTGTCTGTTGCAATGGTATCTGTAGATACGGTATCTACGGCTTTCCCTGTTGGATTTTCAGGAGCTTTATTGCCATACTGCGAATTGAGTATGATAATTATTCCGCCGCCTATTAAAGCAATGACAATAAAGGCAAGAACAATTCTTTTCCCCTGATTTTTCGCCCATTCTTTAAAACGGTTGGGTTTAATGCCGCCGAATGGAATTAGAGGTTTGCCGCATTTCTCACAAACAAAATTTGATTTTTCTACTTCCTGTATTTGGTCGCATAATTCACAGTCTTCATTACGACACAATCCTTTTATTTTTGTCATTTCTACAAATCTTTAAGTTCGTTGTTGAATATTTCAGTTGCCAGTCTTTTATACTCTGCATATTTGGGATCAAACTGATTACCTTCGCATATAGTGGGAAGTATAAATTGCTGCACAACTTTACCTACGGCTTTACGCATATTTGCTTTTTGTTCATTGCTGCGCGCTTGTTTTTTGAGTTCGTTTTCTACTTGGTTCTTAAGCATGTTGAACTTCTTGAAGTCGTGCGCCAAGAGGTCAAGACAATCAGGGAAGTTCTTGCCAAGTTTTATCCAGTTGTCTCCGAATACTTCGTCTGGTATATTCATAGCAAAGAAACGTTCGCCTGTTATTGGGTCTTGCTGCGGTTGTATCAAGTTCATTGCAAAAGCAAGCATTAGAGGCTTTCTTAATTCCTGCAATATTTCTATACCATTCATTTCAAATAGCGGAGGGAGTTGTTTGGTAAAGCTTTCAGTGTGTAACACCATTCGGTTGAGTTCTTTTTGCGGCGAAGCCAAAAGACGGTCGTATTTTTCTTTTAGAACCTTTACATTTTCCAAGAATCTCAATGGGAAACCCGCATTGGCGCATACTACCACAATCTGGTTTTGTTTGAAATTTTCCGATAGGTCTCCGTCTGTGGTAGGAATAAAACCTTGCACGTTCTCTGTGAATGAGTCAAGCAATTTTTTTGTAAATGCTCGTGTGGATTCGCTTTCGGCTTTAGGGAGTGCCAGCTGCACCATGCTCATCATTTTACCTTCGTTGTCGGAGATAACCTTATTGGTTTCTTCGGGATTAAACTGGGCATAAGTACGTGCGTGGCTGACTGCCTGTTTTACGAAATTCTCAATTTTCTCTTCTGTGTTAAGTTCGTTTTTCAGCTTGTCAAGAATGTTTACTCCCACCATCTTCATAAGCGGGTCGCTTTTTGCCGTATCTTCCATTGCTGCACGTGCGTTCTTCGTGCATACTTCAAGTATTATGTCCGAAGCAGTGTCGTAATCAATCGACGAATATAAATTAGCGAATGTACGTTCGCCGTCTTCACCGAGTCCGGCAATCATTCGTGCACGTATTTCTGCCGCGTTGCCGCTTTGGTAATCATAGTTTATGGTATATTGCTTTGTCAGTTGATGTACTTTCTCGGGATCGTATTTCTTTATTATGGTGTCGTCTGCCTCTTCGTTTCTTTTGCATTTCGTTCCTGCCTGTTTCATAACAGTTGTAAGCACGGTGTTGAGCTCGTTTTTGAAAGCCTGTATGCCTTCAATCATGTTGCCGAGTTCTATTACTATTTCTTGCAGGAGCATTATGCCATACCTGTATGCTTCAGTACGGGTAGCGGTTATGTAATAGTTGCATTTTGCCGTCTTATATGAGGCGAAAACTTTTGAAGAAGCGTTTGTCAGTGCGTCTTTCAGCCAGCCGATGTTGTTCCATGCCACATTGGCGTCGTTTATGCTTTGTGCATGTTCCGCCAGTTCGGCCTCCATGTTGCCTATCTGTTGTTTGAATGTGGCTATGCGGTCGGAACAGTCGTTACGCAGTATTTGTGCGTATTTCTCTATTTCGAGCACACTTTTGCTGCTCTTTCCGCCGCTTGCCCATTCGTCAAACAATATCTTTTCTATATGCCTGCGTATATTGCGGGCGTATGCTTTGAGTTCCTGCCGTTGTATTTCGTAGAATTTCTTTACTCCATGTGCACGGAAGCTATTGTTGAAATAATCATCTGAAAGTTTGGTAAACTCCGCGAACCATTGTTTTTTCTCATATTGTGATTGTACGAGTCCGGCGTCTTGCTGGGTACGGTCTTCCCATGTTTGCGACAGTTCTTTCCAGCGCCTTGTGTTCTGCGACTCGATAATCGGTTTTTGCAAGGTAAGGTAGGAATTGGAGAGCTTTAAACGTTCCCTGTTGCTCTTATCTTTTATTTCATCTGCAAATCCGGCGCCCACTTCTTCGAGCGAACACTCGCCATAACCCACTCCGTCCTGCCACAAATTGTAGGTAAGCTGGCGTGTGGCTTGTATGGCATAGTTATATGATACGAATTCGTCAATCTCTGTTTCGGGATATTCAATTCGTGTTATTCCAAACGTCAGGAATTTGCGGCTGCGGTTCTTGTCGCCGTTTTGGTCCTGTTCAGCTCCTGCTCCGTCGTTTTCACACCCCACGAGCCTTGCCATCTTTCCCTTACCGCCGTCGATGTTGGCTATTACAATGGTCTGGAACATAAAGTCCGCCACGGCTGAAGGCAATCCGCTGCCGAGGTCCAGTTTCTTTCCAACCTCGTTTACGTTTGTATAGAGGTATGCAGCCTCGAACGATTCCTTGCTTTTCCCGAGCAGTCTCTGTACTTCCTGCGTGAAAACGTCCTTTTCGCCTGTGACATCGAGGGGCGAGTAATACCCTGTACTTATGGCGTTGAGTTCTTGCAGGGCGGCATATCCGTTGGCCTGATAAAAGCCGTTGTCGTGGTCGGAGTATTCCATGTTTCGTTCTGGCACATACAGGAACAGGCGTATTTTAAACGCATGGGTGGATTCCTCGTAAGGGTATTCCTTGCGTATTTGTGCTATTACGTCGATTATCGAACCCGAGCCGGTTCCGCCGGCAAGTCCTGCACATACGTGGAAAGTAACGTCGTTGTCGCTTGAAGAATGTTGCAAACGCGCCACTGCATTGTGCAATATGTTGTTGAAATTGCTGCGGCTGCTCTTGTCGCTCAGGTTGTTTGCCATAAGCATACGTCCGAGCCTGCGTCTTTGTCCGCCTATTCCTGCTGTAATAAGCGGCCCCATGTATTCGTCTATCAGTTTCTTGTCGTTGGGATTGATAAAACTTTGCAACCCGGGATACATATTCAGGTTCTGCAACATCGAAACATTAATGCCGTTAATGCTTACTTTCTGCGCTTCGCCAAGGTGTACGCTTTTTCCTAAAACTTTCCACCCTGTACGGTCGTTCAGGTCAGCCGGAGAGGAATCCACGTACACGTAATCGAGGTTTACGCCGTGTCCGGGGTCATTGCTGCGGAATTCTTCATACACTCTTTTGCGCAGCTCGCGGATTAGTTTTCCGCCCGTGCCGCCAAGTCCGATAATAAGATGGTTTGACATGGTTATATCTTTTTGTTATTTGTATCAGTTAATGTTCAGTCGTCATAAATTCTGCGTGTTGCCAATGGCGCGCGCTTTTGGAACGTTTGTTTCCTGCCGGTGCCTTTACCCATGGTTTTTACGATGGTAAACGTTCCTGCCAGGACAAAGAACAGACTCCAGCAAACTCGCCTGAGTATGAACCAATCCATGTATCTGTTCAGTTCATCACTCATGGCTTTGCCTATGGTGCCGGGCGTATGCCCGCGAAAGTCGGCCAAATCCACGTAGTAGCTTACCAATGGCCACCTGGCGCTTACCGCGTCGAGTATTTGCTGGCTGTCTTGTTGGTTGAACTCCGTATCCGCAGGCAAGCCGGCCACCATGCCGTTGATAGCCGTTTCAACGTCGCCGCGATATGCCTTTACCGTAACCGCGCCGCACAATAAGGTAGCCTGGAACGAGAGCAGAAGGAAAAGTATAATGCCTGTTATGAAACTGACAGGAGTAAAATTCCCGGCACGGCACCACGACCTTACAAGAAAGAATATAAGGCACACGCCGGCTATAGTGGCAAGCACTCCAAGTAGCATGTTACCTGCCGAATGGAACATGATGTTTAGCAAAGCCTCCATAAGCCCTGTTTCCTGCTTGCAGCACCGATACTGCCGGCAGCATAGGCAGCACTGCGGTTATACGACCAACTGACAACTCTCATGAGCTGTGAATATCATGCAGTCCTTAACCTCTCCGAAGGACGGGTTCAATAATAGGGTATCTCAAGGTGTAGAGGTTGTATTTTGTCTTATCACCAATACATAACTTTACACTTTTCAGGACATGGATAAGAATGATATCCCCACACCAATGTTGTTACCGCTTGTTTCGGTAATAAGGGTTTACGGTAGATTAGCGTGGTTGTTACTATCTGTCTTATCTTCATGCCGGTTATTCAAAGTTGCGAAGTTTGAATTGCGAAGATAAAATTTCAATAACACCTTTCCGCGCGCAGTGTTTTATTACTCAACGCGGTATTTCGCGGTAAAGATAATGAAAATGTATATATAAAAGGAACAAATGTTGTGATTTTTTAATATTGGGAAAGTTTTTTTTTGTTCCCTGTGTGTTAAAATCCTGTTCTTACAGCTTTGCGCAATGTCACAGTTTCAAGCCGCAGGCGTGTTTGTCAGCCCTGCCGGGCGGGAATGGATGTAACTTGTTATGAATGCGGTTGTTTCGGACGCATTACAGGCGCATTCCTTGTCGAAAGGGCGGCCATAAAAGGAATGTGCGCTTTTTGTCTGCGTTTAACATATAGCGGCAAGGCCTTTGTTCATGCGGGTTTGGGAGGGGGCAAAAAAAGGTCTGAGATATTTTAAAATTAGTCGGACCTATTTTAAAATACAAGGCACATATTTTTTATTTGCTCCAAGCCCCTCCCCGCAACGTGCAAAAACGACGTTCCATTTTTTAACACTTGCGGCGGGTTGTTTCAGGCGGGCGGCCATTATACGGAAAGGGCCGGCTTCCTTGACAAAGCCGGCCCCGAAGTTCATAACTAAGGCTTCATTTACCGCATGGCGGCGGTTATTCCGCTATACGGTATTTTTCTATGAACTGCTTGGCGGCTTCGGTGGTAGCCCAGTCGCTGTCGTAGCGGCCGTTCTGCAGTTCCTTGAAGTTCAATACGCCGTCAATCTGGTGTATCACTGCATGTTTCGACTTTTCAATCATCGCATTTGTGGCATTGTAAGCATCTGTGCTTAACACATATTCGCGTGCAAATATGTTTTTGCGGCTCCGGTCGTCCACCACTGCGCACTGCGTGCCGAGCATGGCGCCTTCGGAGCTTGTGCCGTAAACGGGTTGTACGAAGAGCGTCCCGTTGCCCGTGGACGATACCTGCAGCGAATTATTCTTGCCGGTTTCGTTGTCTATGCAAGCCGTTGTGTACATTGTGGGTGCTATTGCGTCGTGGTCGGCAAATACTGAGTTTTCCTGGAAGTGGTTCCTCACGAAGTTCACAATGCAGATAATCATGGCCTGGGCCTTGGCGTTGTAGTTTTGTATGATTTCCTGTATCTCTGCTTCAGTGCGTCCGGCAGCAGTTGCTTCTTGGACCTCCAATTCGCGTGCGGAATACGTATCGGCTACCTGCTGCCATGAGGGAAGCCCTTGGCTGTAGGCTTTCTTAATGGCCTCGTTTGTGGGAACGTAAACGGTGTAGTTCAAACGGTCAAAGAAATTAATGCTGTAGTAGGTCAGGCCATTCATAGAAGACGTGAAAGTAGCGTATTTTTCCAGTTCCTCTTCAATCATGTCGCTGTCTACATTGTCGGCCAGGCCTACGAGGTTGGCGAGGTGTGAATCAAACTGGCACAGTATGAAGAACTCGTAAAAAGGCGAAGCCTCGTATTGTTCGGAGAACACGCTGTAAACAGACTTCGTCGTGGTTTGGATTGGGCGGTCGATTGCATACATCAGGCCGTCGCCGTCGTATGTGCCTGTTGTCTCGCCGCGGAAGTCGTAGGCTTGCTTTATGTTTATTAGCGAGTCGTTGTCTATCTGGAATCCGCCCTGCACGTAGAAGTTCGTGCTCGCCGGGTTGAAATCGCCGGTCAGTAGTCCGTCGGCAGTGTTCGAAATCTTGATAGGGCTGCCGCCTTTGGTGATGTAGTATTGGTTCAGGCTGTTGAATCCGGGCCCTGCGTCCAGGTCGGGGTGCGATACTATGTGTGAGTTGAGAAGGTCTTTCAGACGGTTGTTGATAATCGAGGCAGATATAGTACCGGGAACAGTGGTACCGACTTCGTTGGTAACAGGGTCCCACCTGTAAGCGCGTGCCTTTACTGGTGCGGCGCGGTTCTGCAGGCGCGTGCTGTAGTAGAACGACAGCATGCGGGGCTGCTGGGAACGGCTGGTAGCCAGGTCGTAATACACGCCCAAGGCCTCGTCGGTAGGGATGAAGAACCTGGAGCGCCAAATGTTGTAATACAGATATTCTTTGAAGAACATATTCAAAGGAGAGGAACTCGGATTGAACATATACGAGTCATCAGCATTAACAGCCCATTTGAAAATCTTCATATCTTCACGATATTCGTAGGGTAGACCCACTCCTCGCTGGACTGCGTTTATCGTCCTGCTTGTACCGTCCGATTTGCTTATTACTACTTCCGCCCCGCGTTTGCAGTCGTCGAAGTTGTCGTCGAACTCAACGGTAACAATGTTGTCCTTTATCGAGGCCCTGAGCCAGGGTTTCGACGATGTAACTGCAACGGCATTGCTTTCCACTTCGAATCTACTCATTCCTCCGCTTGGCGTTATGGATAATATTTCATTGCCGTTGCCGTATGCAAGGTCTCCGAGAATGGTTGTCGCCCTTTGGATTATATGTACAATCCTTTCCGTACCGTCGGACTGGGTTATTGAAATATCAGATAAGCGTCGTGTGTCTCCGGGATTCTCGTCGTACGAAAGGGTGATGATTCCGTCTTTTAATGTAGCCGTTAGCCAAGGATAGGAGGATAATACTGATTTTGTGTTCTTATCCACCATTATTGTATCTTGTCCGCCGGACGAGGTTATAAATTTATAGTAAGGGCTGTAACCGTAGTAGTCATTATATAAATTTGCACTGCCGGGCAAGCGGGAGATAAGTATTTTTTCCTGCGCCTGAGCCGTAAAGGTTGCGGAAAACAGCACGACAAGCAGCGTGCTTATATATGTAAGTTTCTTCATGATACGTAATTTAATGAACCAATATTTTATTTGCCTTGCCGTTTACGGTTACAATGTATATGCCCGGGGTTAGCCGGCTGTCAGAGGGAAGCTCGATTCCTTCGGGCGTGAATATGTGTACTTCTGCGCCTTCGGGAGCTATAATGCGCCCGTCTTCTACGCTCACCTTGTCGTTCTGCGAGGCAACGACATCTTCAATGCCCACTTCGGTGTCGGCTTTCGAGAATATCCAGGCATAGCTGCTGTTGGCCAAGTTGGATCTCATGTATTTTTCGGGATTCTCGCCCATGGTGTACGAACTGAGTATAGTTCTCATCATGTAAATATTGCCGGATATAGCGTACTGGTTCTCGCCTACGGGTAGTATATTCCATTCATTAAAATCCCAAGCATTAGAATATTCTTCGCTATATGGAACATAGAAGAAATTGAGCCTTGATAATCTGAATGTAAAATCGTCAACGATTTCATCGTCTACGTAAACGGATTTGTATATACAATTCCCCGTGGCGCGGTTGATAATGCCGTACTTGCCCGGAGTGTCTTCGAAAATGCACCATTGTGCGCTCGGGTCAGACGGTTCTCTTGCTTCGATTGTGAAATATGGCTTTTCTTCACCAGCGTCGACAATCATCTCGCCTTCGCTGCCGCTTTTGGCGTTTATTATGTTGTACCACGTGATTGTCTCGCTGTTCTTTGGCTCGAAAGCGTCGCTGAATTCCACCACTTTTATGCCGTTGTCGAGACCGGCGAAGAGTTCTTCCTTTACGAGGAGTATCATGCCGCCATAGTTGTCGTCGGGTCCTGTGAGTGAGGGGTAGAGCAGTGCGCCGTCGCCGTCGGGGGCAGCCATGTCAGCTTCCAGGCCGAAGCAGTCGGCACCCGTGGCAGCCTCGAGGTCGCGCAGTTTGAACTTGGCCTGCGCCTCGTCGTACATCATGAGGCTTTCGCCGTCGGCACTCACGCCCACTCCGAGCTTGCGGCCGTCGTAGCGGTTGGTAATGGTGTACCACACGCCGTCTTCGGTTTCGAAACACCAGAGCTGTTTGGCGAAGGTGCTGTAGTCGGAAACATCCGCCTGCGGACGCCCGCACACGATGTCGCCGTCGACAGTGTAGAACTGTGGCTCGGCGTATCCGGCATGCGCTGATTGCAGGAAATACCATTTCACCTTGCCGTCCTTGCTTGCCTCGGGCATGGTAACAGCCTTGAGCTGCCCGCCCCACGCCAATGCAAGGACCGTTAGAAGAAACGTAATCTTTTTCATTTGCATAAGGTTTTAAGTTTCACATGTCCTCCGGCTTCCACAAAGAACGGTTAATAAAGTTTTGGCTTTTATAAGGTGCGGAGGCCGTATCTTGTCTTACCGGCAGTTCATAATCCGCACAGTTCACGTAGCATGAATAAAACAATGACCCCACACCGACGGCTTTTACCACGCTGCGAGCGCGTGAAGCCTTTTGTCGGTGCAGGTGTCATTGCGAATCTTACCTTCATGCTTGCCGTTCAAAGTTGCGAAGTTTGAATTGCGAAGATAAAATTTCAATAACACCTTTTATCCGCGCCCCCAGTGCAACGCCATGTACTCCGCGCGGACTTTCGGGGCAAAGGTATAAAAAATGTTATAATGTGAGGCTGCTTAAAGGTATTATTTTTAATTGAAAGAAAAATTATTTTGGGCGTTTTTTTTATGTTTTGGAGTAAAAAAAGTGTGTTTTCCCCTGTTTTTGCACTTTTTGAAGGGTGTTCCGGCGCAAGTTTGGGGCCGTGATGAATGCCTTCGCTTTTTGTCTGCGTTTAACAAATGCCGCCAAGCCCTTTGTTCATGCGGGTTTGCGAGGGAGCGAAAATTAGTGGCTCGGATTTTGAAATCCGAG
>ERZ791923.2735-NODE-2735-length-14950-cov-5.237664_pt1 | contig 14950 bp, 17 predicted proteins | sample MGYA00510133_ERZ791923 | MGnify/ENA primary metagenome ERZ791923 (study PRJEB30046, sample SAMN00792106) | human gut metagenome | study: EMG produced TPA metagenomics assembly of the A metagenome-wide association study of gut microbiota in type 2... | reverse complement strand
ATAAAACTTTGTAGTACCAATGTAGTACCAATTTAAAAAGAACCTCTATATTTGTGGTACTACAAAACAGAAAAGATATGGCCGCAAGTTTTATTTTAAGAACGGACAAAAACGAGGGATATGCTACTTTGTTTGTACGCATCCAGAATAGACTACCCAAAATAAATATCAGGGTATCTACGGGGCTGGAAGTTGATGTAAGGGAGTGGAACAAGTCTTTAACGAGTGCAAGAGCGTTAACTGCTTTCAGAAATGGAAAAGGCAAGGATCTGTTTATAAAATTAGATGCTATCGTGTGCATGATCGATTCTTTTATTAGTGAAGGCCTAGCATTAACTTCAGATCTCGTAAAAGAACGGATACATGAAATAGTTTTCGCTGAACAGATCAAGGCAGAAAAGGAACGGCAAGAAGCGGAATTAAGAAGGATAAAAGAGGATGTATCTACTTTCATTAATTTCGTGGACCGGTTTATAGGGGAATGCGAGACCGGCAAGCGCAAGAGGAGAGGAGGAACCACAAATATATCACCAGGAACAATAAAAAGCTATAAGGGGTTCCGTTCACAGTTAGCGGCGTATCAAAAAGAGAGGTTGAGGATAATACACTTTGCCGACTTAACGATAGAGTTCTATAATGATTTCCGCCTATTCTTGACTAGTAAACTTTACTCACCTAATACGGTTGCAAGGATGATAAAGATATGCAAGACGATTTGTTACGCAGCCGAACAATTGAAGCTGTTGGATGCAGGAAATATCCGTTCTGGATTTGAGGTTATCTATAGGGATGTTGACAATGTTTATTTGACAGATGAACGGATTAAAGAACTTTACGAGTATGACCTATCCGATCGCCCAGCATGGGAAAAGGTTAGAGATGTATTTGTTGTAGGCTGTTTGACTGGACAGCGCATAAGTGATTATAAGCGTATTAACGCCAAGATGATCGTTACCCTTACCGACGGGAATCGCTATATTAAACTAAAGCAGGAGAAAACCGGAAATATTGTTTATATCCCTTTGGATTACCGGGTAGATACAATCCTGAATAAATATAAGGGTGAACTTCCAAAGGTTTATGATCAAAAAATAAACGACCATATCAAAGAAATTGGTGAGGCTTTAGGATGGACAGAGATTGTAGAATTGGAGGAACAACGAGGAGCTATGGAATATACTGCAAAGAAAAGATTCTGCGACCTTATTAAAAGCCACACAGCCCGCCGATCGTTTGCTACTAATATGTATAGGGCTGGCGCATCCCTGAGTAGTATAATGGCTATCACTGGACACGCAAGCGAGCAACAGTTAAAGACTTATCTAAAGTTAGACGAATCTGAAAAAGCTATGCTGGCTGCAAAGGAGAGTTACTTCACCAAATTAAGAGTTATAAAATAAATACCCAGGTTGACCTTATCATTATTTTCTGTATTACAATATGTTATGGGTCTAAATCGGTCAACCTCTATGTTTATCTCTAAAATAAACACAGAGGTTATCAGGTTATAGGTTATACTTGACATAAACACCTATTTTACAATATATTACATCTATAAAAGTGATAACCTCTATTTTATAATTGCGTGGTGTGGTGTGAAACTGGCTTGAAATAGACGGGGGATTTGAAAGGGGTACCCCCCCCTGTTAACAAGTGTAAACGATGGGCGGTTACCTCATCTAAAAATTTTTTTCCCCTAAAAATATCCGAGATACTATTTTTACCTCTTTTTATTTACGATAAATTTTTTCTATTGAAATTTGTATTTTAATAAATAACATCTATCTTTGCGGTATAACATACAAGAGAGCTTCAAAGAGAGCCTATGATGTGATAGTGAAAAACTGTCATATTGTAGGCTCTCTTTTCTTTTGTGCAAAAAGGTAAAAATATGGGAAAATTAGATTCACTTTCAGAATTATTTCGTCCGCTTATAAACGAAGTAGCGGATTTGGTGGTTGAGAGACTGCAAGAAAGAAAGGTAGAGGCCATTCCAAGGTTTTACACTCGCAAAGAGGTGGCAGACATTCTTCATGTCTCTTTGCCAACGATCCACAATATGGTTAAGCGGGGAGATATTGTTCCAAAGAGGGTAAACGGTAGAGTTTTGTTTGATGCCGGTTCAATAGACAATGCGGTGAGAGACTCTAAAGTTTACCGGTATAAACATTCTAAATAGGAGGGCTGAACTATGAATATAAGAAAAAAGGCAGACATAGCGCCCGCCAATTCCCTTTCTTGCGAGGGCAAAGATATAGATTATACACGAGATAAGCAAAGGGTCTTCCAATGTTTATTTACCGTTCCTCGTACAAGGGCGCAAGTAGAGGCGTTAACGGGCATAAGAATCAACAGCGTATGCTATTATGTCGGTATGCTGGCCAATGATGGTAAGGTTAAAGTTCACCATAAGGGTGTATGCCCTGTAACTAAGCATGATAACGTAGAATTTCTAACGACAAATCCGAAATTATTCCCAAAGACTAAACAATTGTCCTTTTGGAGCAAATGGGAGGGCGTAAAATATGATTGAGATAAAAATTAAAGAAATGATAGATGAGGCCGGGAAGGCATTACCTGTTGATGGACTATCCAGCAGTGCGATCAATATATTAAACAGAGTATCAAGTTCTTTGCAATGCCCTGTTGACATCGCTTTAACTGCAATGTTTGCGACCGTTGGCGTGGCCATGGGTAAGAGAGTCGTTATTGATGACGGCAAGTATCAAAATTACCCATGTCTTTGGGCCTGTGTGGTTGCTCCTTCGGGCAGTAACAAGTCTACGCCTATAAGGTTCTTTCTTCAGCCACTAAAAGACCGTGACACCTATAATTACGGCGTTTACCGAGAGGAATTGAAGGCATACAGGCAGACGGGCGATGACAAGGGCGACAGACCTGTATTTAAACAGTACATAATCAGCGATAGCACCCCAGAAAGCAGGAACCAGGTGTTATCCGTTAATCCAAACGGGATTCTGCTGTATCGAGACGAACTGAAGGGTATGATTGACGATTTTTGCCGGTACGCCAAAAGCGGGGAACTCAGCCAGATGCTTTCCATGTTCGACAGTGACACGATCGTGGTGAATCGTAAAAGTGATGAACCCTTGCTTATCAAAGACCCGTTCATGTCTATCATAGGTTCTATTCAACCGTCTGTTTTGGTTGATACATTCGGGAACGACAATATGATGAACAACGGTTTTAATCAACGCTGGTTATTTTGTTGTCCTGAATCCGTAATACCCGAAATGTATAACGATGTTTCCATACCTCAAAGTGTCATAAACGACTGGAAAGACTTCATTTACAACCTGCTAATGTATGATTTTTCGGTTACAGGTGGTAAGCTATATTTGAGAGGGGAAGCAAAAAGAGCCTATATCGACTATTACAATAGTCTCCAGGTAAAAAAAGCGAACGCAGACGATTACCTTAGTTCCGTTTACTCAAAACTTCAGATTCACGTAATACGCTGGTCTGGTATTTCCCACATATTAGGTAACGATCCGACTTCCATAGATATTACCCCGGGAGAAATGGAATACAGTGTTAGATGCATGGATTATTTCGAACGGTGCGCACTGAAAGTCTATAAAATCTTATTGGAAGGAAGAGGAAACAGGCACGAGGTTGCCCCCATGGGAAAAGAGGAAATGATAGCTAATGTTTATCATTGTACGAACCCGGTTAGCCAACGAGCGGTAGCGGATGCTTTGGGTATTTCTCAACCTTTTATATCCAAGTGTTTAAAAAAATACCCGAGGTTATCAGGTTATAGGTTATCAGATAGTGAATCTTCTGATAATAAGGACGATGCAGAGAAAAAAGTGATAACCTCATAGATGTTAATATCTGATGTTATAAAATATACGAGGTTATCACTTTTATAGATGTAATATATTGTAAAATAGGTGTTTATGTCAAGTATAACCTATAACCTGATAACCTCTAAGAAAAATAACGACTAAAAAAATAAACAATATGAAAAAGACATTTTTAGATACCGAAATATCGCTTTATAACGGGGTGACTGACACAAAAGGGTCTATTTCAACAATAGGGGCTTTCCTGAACGATACGAGACATATTGATGAGATCAAACGCTTGCGTACGCTCACGAACAAGGACGAGCGTAACACCATTAAGAAGCGTTTGCCGATGGCTTGCATATCCGGCATATTCGAGCCATCACGGAAAGCGGAGAACCTTAAACAGCATTCGGGGCTTATCTGCGTGGATTTAGACCGGCAGGACAACCTAGAGGTTAGCAACTGGGATGAGGTGAAACATCAGTTATCATATCTTCGATACGTGGCCTATTGCGGTCTATCTGTTGGCGGTAGCGGTTATTTCGTTATCATACCGATACTTTACCCGTATTACCACAAACAGCAATTCGAAGCCTTAAAAAGGGACTGTCAAAGGTTTGGCCTTGTGATCGATAAGGCGTGCGGTGATGTATGCCGAATGCGTTGCGTGTCTTATGATCCAGAACCGTATATTAATCTTAACGCCGAAGTGTACGCCGGCTATTATAAAGAGCCTGTAGCCGTTTATACCCCGATTGATTACGGTACTGACAGCGAGCTGGATAAGGTGGCAAAATGCTGTGATCTTATCCAGAGGCACGGCATCGATATTACCGGAGATTATCTCACATGGTTTGAGGTGGGGTGTGCCCTTGCTTCCCTAGGAGAATCCGGAAGGGCTTTTTATCACATTTGCAGCCAACAGAACTCCAAGTATAGCAAGGTAGAGACCGATCGTAAATTTGATAATGTGAAGAAAACTTGCAGCCGTATAGGTATTGGAACTTTCTTTCGTGTATGTCGTGACTATGGTATAACCTTTAAAGACGCTTAGTTATGAAAACAGAGGTCATACATGGGCAGATCATAGCTAAGGCAAACCATTATCAAGCGGTGCCGGGAAAGGGTGGTACAAAGCGCATTGTCAAAGATGAGGTGATACGAGCCTATGAGCGTACCTTCATGGAGCAATGCAAGATCTACCGGAATAGGCATATTTCAAGCCGTTTCCGACTGTTCGTGAAGGTATTCCATCGCTCTATAAGATTTGATCTGGATAACAGCTTAAAAACGCTTCTAGATTGCCTACAGATGGTAGGGGCTATTGACCGCAAGCTAAAGCGGTTTAATATAGATTCAGAGTATTAAAAATTTAAAAATTAACTAATTATGCGAGATTTCAGTTATGAAGAGATTAACAACATGTCAGAAGAAACAGCAAAGCAAGTTTTGAGGGACGAGATGTTAGAACGTGCAAACAAGCGTGCGGAAGAAGAACGGAGAAAAGAAGAAACAAAAGATTCCCTTGATCAGTTCTTTGGCCAAAAGAGAAAATCAGGATTATTAACCCCTACAAAAACATTATGATTTATGGAACAGTTAGAAAAAAACATTGTAAGAGAGGATATTAAAAGAGCGGTTATTGAGAAATACGAAAATCAGGTTGAAGGCGTTAACGACGCTTTGCTAAAACTCAAAGCGGAAGGTATTCCGACGGATTTACCGACATTAAAAAAGATTGCGATCAGTGAGGAAGCCTTTAAAAGCTGGCTTGACAAAGCTATTTCTTCATATATTGGAAAACTCGGTTTTATCCCCATTAGAGAACGAAAACGGATCAAAGAATCTTTTTACAGTGTAAAAGAAAAGGTTTCCAATCCCCTATCTACCGTTGGGGTATTTCTGGTTGAAGAAAAATACCCTATAGTCCAGCATCAGGACGGATCATTGGATTATGACTGGGCTGTAGTCGAAAAGGATGCGGAGGCACAAGCGACAAAATATTTCTCTGATGAGGATAGAGAATACTTTTCTATCTTACTGCAACTAAAAGAAGCTATTAACCAGCTTGAACAATGGGAAAAAGAGCATACATATACACATTTCTTTGGATGGCACAACCCATTTTTTATTCCTCAAAAAGGAGATGGGGGTATTCCGTTTGACCTAACCCGACCTATCGATATTTTGATAAAACCGGATTTCAAAAACTGGTTCCAAAGGCAGATCGGTATGACTTTAGGAAAAATGAATCCAGAGGCGTTAAGGATGATCCGGGAAATGGCAGATGAAGATTAATAACAGGCAGGGAGGGGGGGGGACTTGCTACCCCCCCTTACCGTAAACAAAAATAGGATGGGAAAAGTGTTTATACAGAGCGAGACAGAGAAAGAGATCATTTATGTGAGTTATTACGAGAATATGCCTATCCGGTTCTTGAAAGATAAAGCGACAGGAGAAATATTTGTCAATTCTGACGATATTGTCAAAGCTCTTGGACAAAGTGATAGCTTTATAGATTTTCTGGGAACTGACGAAGGGCTGGACTACATAAACGAATGGAAAAAGAATCATCCCGGCGAACCTTTTTTCGGTGGGGCGGTGAAAAGAAGATAATTTAAACATTGATATTATGGCACATAAAGCAAAAATGGGAGAAAGTTTAAGCGATCGGGAGCGGTTCTGCATTGATGCCGTACTATTTAATAGTGACAATACTGATCTCGCCTATATCCTAAGCCGTGAAAAGCCCTATCAGGGTTCACCGGATAATCTGCATAGATTGGCGTTGCGGTGGTTGAGAAGCCCCGAGGTCAAGACGTATATCGACGAGAAACGGGTTGTTATCGCTGACAAGGCAGGGAAAAAGTTCTCAACGCCTGAACAGAATGCTTACCGAGAGAAAGAGGATATTGTAAGAGAACTTAATATTCTCGCTGATATCACGAAAGACCCGAAGCAGAAAACGGAAATACTTATGAAGCTGGCGGACTTGCAACAGATGAAAAAAGACCCTGTAGATGAGACAGAGGATAATACCGTTCATTATTATTTGCCGTTGACTTGCTACAAATGCGGATTGTATTTGAAAAATAAAAAAAAGGTGGAAAAGGAAAGGGGGGAATAAAGATATTGTAATAAATACATTAAGAGCATTGTATAGGTTACAATAAGCATAGTGATATTGCCATAAACCGGGAACACGATTAAGCACTAAACAATGCTTCTGATTAGTGCTTTTGGTTCCCGGAACAGATAAGATAATAGAGCTTCATAGAAGGCCGATTATAACGATTGAGATTGTTATGATCGGCTTTATTTATTAACGAATAATAGGAAAATGATATGAGTAATTTAGGTAAATTATGGTTCGAACTTGGGATAAAAGATAAAACAGATAAAGATATCGCAGAGATTCGCAAGAATGTCGAGAAACGGTTAAAAGCGTTAGGCGTTGACGTGAAGATTACACCTGATTTGTCCGAGTTGAAAAATCTTAAAGAGGTAAACGTCGAGATCGTCACGGATACCGATAAAATGGTAAGGAACATACAGACCGCATTAAAGGCGGCAGATATAAGCCTTGATCCATCCGTCTCTCTAAATAAGGCAATGCAATCTATAACAGGACAGAGAGCACTTACCATTGATACGGGGGCTTTGGGCCGTATTGAGGTTTTGGCCAAAAAACAAAGTTCGGCTATTGACCAGGCAACAGGAGCTTTATTGAACCAGCAGAAAGTCTATAAAGAATATTCCAATACGACAATGACAGCTACAGGTTCTATAAAGATGATGGAAGCCGAATTGAACAAATTACGTGATACTTACCGATCGTTATCCGATGTTGATCGTAATTCGTCGATCGGCAAAGGACTGTTGCAGCAGATTAATAACGCAGATGAAGCATTGGCCAAAGTAAACGCCCAAATGGCGAATAATTCAACATTGGCTAAAGCGATGGGGACGAGATACAACGGCCTACAAGTTCAACTTGCCCAGGTTGCAAGGGAGCTTCCGAACTTTGCAATGTCTTTTTCTACGGGTATCATCTCACTTAGCAACAACTTGCCAATGCTGGCGGATGAGATATCAAGAGTACGTCAAGAGGTTGCGTTACTTCGTCAGTCCGGCCAGGCAGCCACACCGGTATGGAAGCAGGTTTTAAGCTCATTATTAAGTTGGCAAACTGCCTTAATCGTGGGTATTACGGTTCTTGTCGCTTATTCCCGTGAAATTGGTGAATGGATAAACGCCCTTATAAAAGGAGGAGATGCAGCGGTGTATTTGGCAGAATCCCAAAAGAAATTCAATGATCTACAAAAGGATGCCTCTGAAAGTGTATCGAAAGAGATATCAAAGCTCGAATTGTTATACAATACTACTCAAAATGCGGCATTATCTATTGATGCGAGGCGTGAGGCAGTAGAAAAGCTACAACAGATGTACCCGGATTATTTGGGCAAGTTGTCCGAGGAGGCTATTTTAGCCGGGAAAGCCAGTGAGGCGTATAGTTTATTGGCCGAAAGTATCAAAAACGCAGCTTCCTTGAGATTGATAGAGGAACAGCGGGCTAAAGCCTCTGAATCTTTGGCCAAGGCTAAAGAGAAAGAGATGAATGTTCAGTCAAAGTTAAACGCTTTAATGAAGGAATTGGGTGCCGTCAGTGAACAAGACTTACAAAATAAAGCGTATGACTTTAGCCGTAACTATGGTAATTATATCCGAAATCTTATAAATGATCGCAATTCCGCTCAAAAAGAACAACAATCAATATTAGATGATGCGGAGAAATGGAGCGATAAATATTCGTCCATATTCAACAAATCCGTAAATAAGGGCCAATTAGATATACTATTCAAAGATATACCGGAAGTAGCTACATTTAATAAAACGTTGGCTGATTTAGACCGGCAATTGGCAATGTTTGCTATTGACCAGGACGAATATAACAAAAAAGTCAATGAGGCTAAAGGAGCTTTGATTGCGGCTGCTGATGCTGCCAATATTGGAGGGTCCGCTCTTGAAAAATTAAGGGATGAATACATAGCCTTTAATAAGGTGGAAATTTCAAAAAAGAATCAAAAAATCGCAAGCAAGGATGCACAAGAAACAGATAAAAACAAAAAAGCGTATTTAAAGGCAGATAAGGCGCTTGAAGATGCAACATTGAAATCAGCCAGAAATATAGAACAGGCACGCATAAATGTAATGGAGGAAGGTTCAGCCAAACAACTCGCCCAACTTAAACTGAACTTTAAAAAGAGAATGGACGAGGTTAAGGCCCAGACTGACGAATATATTAGGCTCGTTCAGGAAGAAGAGTTGAAAGCCTGGCGTAAAAGCAATCCGGGAAAGAAGGATAGCGATTTTACATCTCAAGTTGTCGATATCCATACGCTTCCTAAAAAATATCAGGATTTAGTTGTTAATCAAGCGCAAGCAGCAGACGCAGAATATGAGAACGGGCAACAAAAGCTACTTGATAATCTATTGAGTAAATATCAAGACTTTGCGACCAGAAGAGAGGTTATCGAGAAACAATTTAATGATGATATTGCCACGCTGAACAAGAGCCGGACGGATGAGAACAGAGAAACTATAGATAAGGCAATCAATGAAGCGAAGCGCAAGCTAAAAGAGGCAATTAAGGAAATCAATGACGAGGAGGCAAAGAGCTTGCAAAAAGATAATCCTTTCTTTGTCCGGTTGTTTGGTGATACGTCAGAAATGACAAGATCACAGATAAAAACATTACTCGACCAGGCGAAACAGTTACGGGATTATCTCAAAACTACGGATTCTGATAATATCGGATCAATACTCAATATCCCGGCCGACACTTTGAGAAGAATAAAAGAATCTCCAGAAGCCCTTAAAGCCCTTCAGGATGCCGTAGACAAATTAACGAAGAAGAGGGACGAAAATAGCTTTGACAAATTATTTTCCGATATCGAGAAAGGTTTAAATAAAATAAAGTTAGGCGGGAAGGCTAATATAGGTGAAGGTATCGCCGATATTGGAAACGCCTTACAGTCGATTATGCCTGCACTAAAAGAGTTTGGGCAGGACTTGGGAAATATATTTGGAGATGAGGTCGGAGAATATGTCCAGAATATAACACAGCTCGTCGGGTCCGTAGTAAAAATAGGGACCGGTGTAGGGCAAGCATTGTCCGGCAATATTTTGGGAGGGGTAACATCCGTAGTTTCTGGCATCGGGCAGATAGTTTCATCTGTCAGGGCTGCAAATGAGCAACATAAGCAGGCATTAAAAAAGATCATGAATGATACTATAGCCCAGCAAAGAGAGTATAATTTATTGCTTTTGGAACAGAATCTATTATATGAAAAGGCAAATACTATCTTTGGAACGGACACATACGGCAAGGCTGTAAAGGCGGCTGAGACTTTTAGAAAATCTATAGAAAGCCTCAATGAAGCAATAAAAGATGAAGGTAAATATGAAGGTGGATATCTATTAGGGGGGCTATTCGACTTGTTGGCAAAAGAACAGCGTGACTATTATAACTCATTAGCCGGTCTTGCAAATATCCAGATAAAAACGGGACATGAAAAAGGTGGCATATTCGGTCTTGGAATATTAGGTAAAGGGAAAGATATCTATTCCTCTATTCTTGACGTTTACCCGGGTCTTATTGATAAAGCGGGGAACTTTAACCGGGAGCTTGCCGAGACTATTTTAAACACTCGTGAAATGTCAGAAGAGGATAGAAACGCCTTGCAAAATATGATTGATTTGTCCCAAAAAGCGGAAGACGCTTTAAAATCCTTGAATGACTATTTGACAAATATATTCGGTGAGTTTGGAAATACCTTATCGGATGTCCTGGTTGATGCCTTTAAGAACGGGACCGATGCCGCATACTCTTTTGTTAAGTCTGTCTCTAACATGCTGGAAAAACTGGCTACACAAATGGCATATTCTATTTTTATCGCACCGGCATTAGAAGAAGCTCAAAAAGACGTTCTGGACGTAATGAAAGATACTGAATTAAGTGCTGAGGAAAAATGGGAAAAGGCTGCTGCAATTGTAGATGCTGCTACTGATAAAATTATGGCAAATCAAGATGAATACGACAATTGGTTGAAAGATAGACAAAAATACGCCAAAGACAAGGGCTATGATATTTTTACCCCTGACAACGAAAAGCAAAACGGGTTATCTCAAAGCGTTAAGGGGATAACAGAGGATCAGACGAATGTTTTAGGCAGTTATTTTAACGCTATCCGACACGATGTGAGTGTAAAGCGTAGTTTATTAGAAGACATAGCAGGAAACCTGTTACCTACGATGAGCATTACGGCACAAGCTCAATTACAACAGCTTAACGCCATTGCCGCCAACACGAAAGCAAATGCGGATGCGGCCATTGAGATACAGAAGAGCTCAACCTTAATACAAAACGCTTTATCAAGTGTAATTACACAAGGAAAGAGCGGAAAGGCAATAAGGATTCAATAATAGAACAAATCTATTGCACTAATAAATAAAATCTATTATCTTTGCATAACCCAGACAACTCTACAAGGACCAAAAACCGAGACGGCCACCGGTGGCGATGCTTCCGGTGGTTTTTTATTGGCTAAATACGGCAAGCTTACAGCAAGGGTTTCACAAGACAATCTCACGGGCGCAATACTACGAACTTAATACAGGCGATTTAAGGGATTTTATTTTTGAAAACGATAAAGACCTACGGGCAAGAAAATGTGTAAATCCAGGCTTTATTTATTCCTTCTATCAATGTTATCCATAAATCACCTATATTTGCAATGACGTTTTTCATGGTATAGTGTTTAGGTTATTCATTGGTGTTTATAAAGCCGTTTTACTAAAATCCCGTTACTGTCCTGATCTGGTAACGGGGTTTTTGATAAAATTATCATTAATGGTGTGCAAAAGTTGTAGAAAGCAAAACTGAACCAAATTTTATACCGGACATTGGTAATTGAACCACGGTAACAAAAATGGTATGGTAGGTAAGGTACCCCTAAAGGGGTAGTACCTACCTACCATACATTTTTTTTAAGTGCGGTACGGTAGAATGGTACTTACCTACCATATTGTTCTATTCAGGTTCATACCCTTCATAATAGTACGACTGATTGATACCTTTGAATATCACTTCCCGGTCATTTACACGGTCTGTCAATGCCTGACGCAATAAGGTACGTAATTCCAGGTCGTTTATTGGGCTTCTTTCCATCGCTTGCAAATACATAACCTTATCGACGCTCTGCCAATCAATAACAACGGAAAGACGTTTTTTTAGGATCATATCAAGCCAAATGCGGGTAGATCGTCCGTTACCTTCCATAAACGGGTGTGCAACGTTCATTTCAACGTATTTCGCTATAATTTCGTCAAATGTCGTTTCCGGCATCTTCTCTATCACTGGCAATATGGCATCAAGGTATAAACAGTTGGCAAAGCGGAAATTCCCCTTTGATATGTTAAGTTTACGCACTTTTCCGGCAAAGTCATACAAGCCGTCGAAAAGATACCGGTGTATGTCGCATAAGCCCTTCACGGTTCCCACTTCGATACGGTCTATATCGCCGGTATCAAATAAAGCGTGAGCTTTTACAAGGCTTAATCTGTCTATTTCTTTCGTATTCATATTCATTCTACTTTAATATTGATATCCTTACCGCAATGGGGGCATGTGAGGGATAGAGAATCTTTCTTTGGTTGCTCGAATAATTCTGTAACCGGACAGCCTATCGCATCCGCAATTCTCAAAAGAATTTCCGTTGAAGGATTTCCGTTTACATGGGTACTAAGAGTAAAACGGGATATTCCCATTTTTTCAGAGACTTCATTAATTGTTGTGCCATGTTCTTTGATGGCTTCTTTGATTCTTAACTGCTCAATCATACTTTATAAGTTTTATTTTTTTGCAAATATACATTAATACTAAAGACGTGGTATTATCGTATCACTAATTTAAGTTAAAAGATATACTATTGTTGTACTTTTTCTTGTTTATGTGGTATTAAAATACCACCTTTGCATCATCAAAATAAAACAAACAGATATACAGCTATGACAAACGAGGATTACATGAACAACGAGTTGACAGCGTTAGCCGCCATGACGGAAGAGGAAGCCTGCAAAGTTTATAATGTGGATTATAAAGCCGAGGCAGAAATATACATTCGTGATTATTGGATGTACATAGCATAAACAAGATTACTAACACATAAACACTATACGATCATGAAGAATTTTAGAACTAAAGTATTCAAACAAGCCTATGAGCTTATGAGAGCAACAGGTAAGGCGTTTGCCGTATGCCTGTCAAAAGCATGGGCGTTGTACCGTCTCACTAAGCGGATGCACAAGGAAATAGTAACGTTTGCTTATGAGAAAGCAGACGGAAGCCTGAGAAAGGCAAAAGGAACGTTACAGGACGTTCAGAACTTTGTCAAGGGAACAGGGACACCCAACTATAAAACGGTGCGTTATTTTGATGTTGAGGCGAACGGGTTCCGGTCATTCAAAGCAGAGAATTTAATCACAGTATATTAAAATCCGGTAGGGGTGTCGGTCAAACAGCCACCCCCTACCATAAACCAAAAAACAATTACAAAATCATGGAATTTAAAGATTTAGCAACAAAGTTCGAAGGTCTTACAGCAGATCAAGTAGGGGTATTAGCAGAGTTTAGCAAAAATATTTTAGATGATGCCGGCATATTTTGTTTGCCTTACTGCTTGCTGAGTTTAATTCGGGATATACTCAAAACAGAAGAGTTCGATCTTGAGAGAAACAGACTTACAATAGGTTCACTTTTACATATTGTGGAATTAGCCAATGAATTAAATGAGCAGTGTTGGATTGAACATAAAACCCCGTTCGGACTTACAGGCATTAGAAATGACAACCAATATGTCGGATTAGATAACGAGACTAAAATAATAGCATCATGAAAATATTGTCCTTGGCATTCCTGTTGGTGGCCGGATTGCTTCTGGCAGGATCGGAAAGCGAATATTTCTTAGGTAACATAATCGGGCTTGTGATGCTGTTCATTGCCGGCAACAAATTGACGGAAGAAGATAATATTGCTACATAAATAACATAGACCCGCACGTTGGGGCTTCGTACCCAACGTATCACGTTTGGATGTCCTGCCGGTAATATCGCCGGCGGGTATGGGATAAAGATTGCGACTGATCAGATGTTTATGATAATCTTATCAAGAACATAAACCATTGTGGACCGGAGCGACCGGACATTGCAAAGCGAGATTGCAGCAAGGGACGAACGCACGCTGAACCGGCACCAGCATAGCCGGAGGCGAGATACAGGGCATAAGCAGATCTATATTAGAGGTTATCACCTTAAAAGGGGTATATGGCTTGAAATTCAATACATTTGCTATCTGATAACCTATAACCAGATAACCTCAGGTAAATATCGTGAGAGCGGTCTTATTTCGATTGCAAGGAACTTATACTAATGGTGACGCTATGTGCGTTTAAATAGGCTTTCAGTAGCTCCAGCCACACCCGGCACGGTCTTTGAGCCTGTCCTTTGATGGAATGCCGGGAACGAATGTTGAGGTTATCACATTTTTGTTCATAATGCAATGTTCTACAGTTAGTTATGTTTGATATAACCTATAACCTGATAACCTCTGTGTTTATTTTAGAGATAAATATAGAGGTTGACGAATATTTGGTTATAAATAACAGATTAACATATTAATAGCATGTAGTCAACCGTCAACCTGTCAACCTCTGTAAATTGTATACAAAATACCCTATAATATAAAAGTTAACATTGCAGGAGCTTTTGTTAGTGAGAATGAGAGAGTATCTTTTTATTGATATTGCGAAGAAGAGAAACAAAAATAGACTCTATCACCAATGAAGTAATAGAGTCTATTTTTCAATTGTAGTACCAATGTAGTACCAATTTTGTTTTTAGAGAGGTGCCTGGCAGATTCGAACTGCCGTACATGGTTTTGCAGACCACTGACTAAGCCACTCATCCAAGGCACCATACGAATATTTCGTATATTTATTATTGTAAAAGACACAATAAGTCTTTCGAGGTTCCTGGCGGATTCGAACCGCCGTACACGGTTTTGCAGACCGCTGACT
>ERZ791923.2731-NODE-2731-length-14985-cov-3.711453_pt1 | contig 14985 bp, 9 predicted proteins | sample MGYA00510133_ERZ791923 | MGnify/ENA primary metagenome ERZ791923 (study PRJEB30046, sample SAMN00792106) | human gut metagenome | study: EMG produced TPA metagenomics assembly of the A metagenome-wide association study of gut microbiota in type 2... | reverse complement strand
TGAACGCATCAATATTCTTTTCGCTGAGAATCTTCTCAAAGATTCGGTCTCCAAGCTGTTTTATTTTGGTAACAAGAAATCCGCCGTTCATTTTCATGCAAATGCTCCTATATAGTAGTTTGCTTCAAATAATACCATATAGGAGCTTTGTTGTCAAGAGGCTGTATGTCTAAAACATCCGGCGAGTTTTTCATCGCCTGCGCTTTTTGTGTTCTTTCCGCCCGAAAGCATTGACGCACCGCGCCGAATCCTGTATCATGAAGCTGTTCATTCGGCTGTTTCTGCCCGTTTGGGCATTGTGCATATTATGAAAGGAGTCCTTTCCTCATGGCGATGAATCTGACCCAGAAAATCCTGTCCGCGCACCTGCTCAGCGGTGAACTGATTCCCGGCTCGGAAATCTCCATCCGCATTGACCAGACGCTGACGCAGGATTCCACCGGTACGATGGCGTACCTGCAATTCGAGGCGATGGGCGTCAAGCGCGTCAAGACAAAGAAGTCCGTGGCGTACATTGACCATAACACGCTGCAAACTGGCTTTGAAAACGCGGATGACCACTATTACATCCAAACGGTGACGAAAAAGCATGGCATTTACTGCTCCAAGCCCGGCAACGGCATCTGCCATCAGGTGCAGCTGGAGCGCTTCGGCGTGCCGGGCTACACGCTGCTCGGCTCGGACAGCCATACGCCCACGGGCGGCGGCATCGGGATGCTTGCCATCGGCGCGGGCGGACTGGACGTTGCGGTCGCGATGGGCGGCGGCGCGTATTATCTGGCGTGCCCGCGTGTCGTTGGCGTGCGCCTGCATGGCAAGCTGTCCTACGGCGTTGCGGCGAAGGACATTATTCTGGAAGTCCTGCGCCGGCTGACCGTCAAGGGCGGCGTCGGCAAGGTGATGGAGTACATCGGCGACGGCGTGAAAACGTTGAGTGTCCCGGAGCGTGCGACGATTACGAACATGGGCGCGGAACTCGGCGCGACGACCTCCATCTTCCCGTCGGATGAAGTCACCCATGCGTTCCTCAAAGCGCAGCAGCGCGAGCAGGACTTCGTGCCGCTGTCCGCAGACCCGGATGCGGCGTATGACGAAATCCTCGACATTGATTTGACCGCGCTTGAGCCGCTCGTCGCGAAGCCCCATATGCCTGACATCGTGGAAACCGTCAAACAGTGCGGCCCGATTAAGGTCGATCAGGTGTTTATTGGTTCCTGCACCAACTCCTCCTATACGGATATGATGCGCGTTGCCCGCATTTTGAAGGGCAAGACTGTGCATCCGGACGTAAGCCTGGTCATCGGCCCCGGATCGAAGCAGGTGCTGACGATGCTGGCGCGCAACGGCGCTTTGGCGGACATGATTGCGGCGGGCGCGCGCATTCTGGAATCCGCCTGCGGGCCGTGCATCGGCATGGGGCAGTCGCCGCGCACGAACGCTGTCTCCGTTCGCACGAACAACCGCAATTTCTACGGCCGCAGCGGAACAAAGTCCGCCGGCATTTACCTTGTCTCCTGCGAGACGGCGGCTGTTACGGCGCTGACTGGCGTGCTGACGGATCCGCGCTGCCTTGACATTGACCTCGACATCCCGATGCCGGAGACGTACACCGTCAACGACAATCTGGTCATCCCTCCGGTCGCGCCGGGCGAAGAGGACACGGTGGAGGTCGTCCGCGGCCCGAACATTCAGCCCTTCCCGCTGGGCAAGCCGCTGGCGGATGCCATTTCCGGCAAGGTGCTGCTGAAGATGGAGGACAACATCACCACCGACCACATTGCGCCGTCGGACGCGAAGCTCCTGCCGTTCCGCTCGAATGTGCCGTACTTGTCGGACTTCTGCCTGACCCCCGTGGACGCGACGTTCCCGGCGCGCGCGAAGAAGGAAGGCGGCGGCATCCTCGTTGCGGGCATGAACTACGGGCAAGGGTCGAGCCGCGAACACGCCGCGCTTGTCCCGCTGTATCTGGGTATCCGCGCCGTCGTCGCGAAGTCGTTCGCCCGCATCCATCAGGCGAACCTTATCAACAATGGCATTCTGCCGCTGACGTTCCAGAATGAGGCGGATTACGACCGCATCGCGCAGGGCGACATGCTGAGCCTGCCGAACGTCCGCGAGACGGTGGAAAGCGGCAGCGACACGTTCGTGCTGCACAACGACACAAAGGACGAGGATTACATTGTGCTGATGCCGCTGACCGCGCGCCAGCAGGGCTGCATCCTCTATGGCGGACTGCTGAATTATACAAGAGAGAGCGCAAAGACGGAATAAGATAAGTGTTCCCCGGAGGCATGAGCTTCCGGGGGATTTTGGCGTTATTATTTCCAGGGGAATAGAAAATCTGCTGCTTTTGCCACAATCAAGGGGGAAGGAGACTGTCCTGATGAAAAATATCAAGTACACCGTCACGCATCCTATCTTTGTGTTCATGAAGAAGCATTTCTGCCCGCACTGCAAGGCAGCACTCACAGTGGAAACGGCGCATCATTTGGTGAACTCCCGTTCCGAAGAAGCGAAGAACTACGATTTTTCCACGGAAGACGGCAGGATGATTGGCACAGTTGACTTCCGCAATCCGTATTTTGCCTGCCCGAACTGCCATGCGGAGTTTTCGGTGGAAGAATTGTGGAAAATGGAGAAGGGAAAAAGGGCAAGCAGATAACGCAGGTGAATTGAAAGAATCGTATGAAGCACAAAATAGCCGGGGACTGCCTTACCAGCACCCCCCGGCTTTCGTAATCCCAATGAACCCTTACTTGACTTCCAGCAGGTTCTTGCATTCCGCGAACGCGCGGCGGCCAATGATTTCAATCGTCGCGGGCAGGGTTACGCTCTTGAGCTTCGTGTTGCCCTCAAACGCCTGCGCGCCGATTTCCACCACCGGCAGACCCGCCACCGTGTTCGGAACGGTCAGCGTCGATGCCGTGCCGTTGTACTTGACGACCACAATGCCCGTTGAGTCGTCACGAACCGCGAACACGAAGTCGCCTGTCACGGTGAATGCCTTGTTGACAGATTCGAGCTCCGTATTGCCGGACAGCGCCTTAATCGTGATGGTGTAGTCGCCCGGCTGCAGCAGCTTCAGACCCGGCACCGTGTAGTTCAGCGCCGCCGTTTCGCCCGGCAGCGCAGCCGTGCCATCCGGCGTGGTCAGCAGCAGCTGATACTTCGTTGCGCCGCCAGCAGCCGTCCACGTCACCGTCAGGTCGTCGCCCTGCTTCGCGGCAGGAACGGTCACAGTCAGCGGATCGTCGGTCACATACAGCGTCAGGGACTGCGCCGGAGAAAGCTCGCCAGCGGTCGTTCCGTAGTAGGGTTTGAACTGAATCGTGCGGACACCGTTGCCGCTGCCCAGCGAAGCGAAAGCGCGCTCGATAACCGTCACATCGCCAGTCGTCGGATAGCTGGTATTTGCCTTGCCGTCCACATACAGGACGACCTTCGTCGCGTTCTTGGTGTTGACCGTGAACGTCACCGGCACATTCAGCTTCACGCGGCTGGGATTCATGGTGAAGTTGACGACTTCCGGCTTGTTGACCACGGTTGTCGTCAGTGTAATCGTGTACGCCTTAAACTTTTCGCCCGCCGTCGTGCCGTTGTAAGGCTGGAACTGAATCGTACGGACGCCGCCATTATTCCCCAGCGACGAGAACGACATCGTGAACTCGTACTTTGACATGCTGGTCGTTACGTCCTCAAAGCGGCGGTTCACCTGCCCGTCGACATACATCAGCAGCTTCGTCGCGTTGTCCAGATAAACAGTGAATTTAATCTGCTCGCCCAGCACCGCGGTCGTCTTGTCAATCTTGACATTCGCAATCACGGGGGCAGCAGACGAACCGCTCATCAGGGAAATGGTGGTTGCGGTGGTCTTGTCGCCGCCGACTGCGCCGTTGTAGGCTTGGAACGCAATGGTACGCTTGCCCCCGTTGTTCCCCAGCGAAGAGAACGCCATGGTGAAGGTATATTCCGTCATATCAGGGGTGATGTTCTCGAAGCGGCGGTTGACACTGCCGTCGATGTACATCAGCACCTTCGTGGCGTTCTTGATGCGCAGGGTGAAGGTGATATTTTCGCCCAGCGTCGCGTTCGGATTGCTGATTTTCAGCAGCTCAACCCGCGGCTTGTTCGCCACGCTGATGGTAATCGTCTTGGTGTCGGACATAGCGCCGGGCGTGTTGCCATTGTAGGGCTGGAACGCCACCGTGCGCACGCCGCCGTTTGAACCGAGCGTCGAGAAGGACATCTGGAACGTCGTTGCGCCGTCCTTCACGTCGTAGATGTAGCGGTTCAGCTTGCCATCAATGTAGACACGCATCTTCGTCGTGTTCTTGGTGTTGATGGTGAAGGTGATGGTTTCGTTCAAATCAACCGTAGATTTGTTCAAACTCCAGCTGGTCACGGTCGGCTTGTTCGGGCTTTCGTTTGCGACAGTCACAACACGTTCGGAGGTCTTTTCGCCCGCCGTCGTGCCGTTATAGGCTTGGAACGCAATGGCGCGCCTGCCCCCATTGCTTCCCAGCGACGAGAAGGACATGGTGAAGGTGTATTCCGTCATGTCGGGGGTGATGTCCTCGAAGCGGCGGTTGACACTGCCGTCGATGTACATCAGCACCTTCGTGGCGTTCTTGACGCTCAGGGTGAAGGTGATGTTCTCGCCCAGACCCACGGTCGTCTTGTCGATATTCTTTACCGTTACCTGCGGCTTGACAGACGGCTTTGTCAGCGTAATCGTCTGTTCAGCGGACTTTTCGCCGGGCGTATTGCCGTTGTAGGCTTGGAACGCGATGGTGCGCTTGCCCCCGTTGCTCCCCATCGAGGAGAAGGCCATGGTAAGCGTCGATGTGTCGGTGGGCACGTCGTAGATGTAGCGGTTGACGCTGCCGTCAATGTACATCAAAATCTTGGTGGCGTTTTTCGTGTGGATGGTGAAGGTGATATTCTCGCCCAGCTCCGCCGTCGCCTTGTCCATTTCGAACGTCGGTTTGCCCGGAATAATCACATCCGCGCGGTCGATGTTTTCGAGGTCATCCGGCACGTCCGTAGGCGCGGGAGTCGACGCGGGTCCCTCGGTCGGCACGACAGCGGGCTCCTCGGTCGGCTCAACAGAGGGCTCCTCGGTCGGCTCAACAGAGGGCTCTTCGGTCGGCTCAACAGCGGGCTCTTCGGTCGGCTCAACAGCGGGTTCCTCGGTCGGCTCAACAACGGGTTCTTCGGTCGGCACGACAGCAGGCTCTTCCGTCGGCTCAACAACGGGTTCCTCGGTCGGCACGACAACAGGTTCTTCGGTCGGCACGGGCGTGGGTGCAGGGGTCGGCACGGGTTCTTCCGTCGCAGCCGCAAGCACCAGCAGGGCACTGGGCATTTCCACGCCGCTCGCGAAAACACCGGTGTGACGTTGATTCTCAATGCCCTCTTCCGGCACAGGATGCACTGCATCCGCCGCCAGATAGCCATATGCAACGCCAGCCGTCTGGTCATACACGCAGACGGAAATCCGTTCATTCAGCTGACCCTTCTGCGGACGATGCGTCACATACACTACGCCAGTTACCTGACCAACCAGCTCATCGCCCGTCGGATTCAGGTACAGCTGTGCGCTGCTGAACGTCGCGGCAAAGCCGGAGTCAAAGAACTCGTTATCCAGCACGGAGCGGCTGTAATCTACGGCTGCTTCGTCCACGATTTCGGGCGTTTCCGTTGCTTCGGGAGCATCCGTCGCTTCGGGGATTTCCGTTGCTTCAGGAACATCCGTTGCTTCAGGAACATCCGTCGCTTCGGGAACATCCGTTGCTTCGGGGATTTCCGTTGCTTCGGGAACATCCGTCGCTTCGGGCGCTTCCGTTGCTTCGGGAACATCCGTCACTTCGGGGATTTCCGTTACCTCAGGAACATCCGTTGCTTCCGGTGCTTCCGTCGGCACGACCTCAACCGTTTCCGTCGGCGGAGTTTCCGGCTCTTCTGCAGCCGCCGTCAGCACTGTTCCCATACTGCCCGTCACCATGAATACAGCCAGCAGGAAAGACAATGCCTTTCGCATCCACTTTTTGTCCTTCATCGTCCTCACTCCTTGTTCCGTGCAATCTTCCGGCACGACGTATGGTTGTGCCAGTGGCAAGAGACTGCTGCTTTCCATTTTCTTTTCGCGGCGAGCTGCAGTGCTTCCGGTGGATATAGCAATCTCTTTCCCAATTCCAGCTATATTGTAACAAATTACAAGTCGCCTGTCAATACTTACCGCGCAGAAAGCCGCATTTTATACGAAAATCAAGGCACTTTCTCTGCATCTGTCTCGCGGAACTGATTTTTCCATTGCCGAATTGCCGTGGTCGGCAAATCAATTTGCGTCTCCCATGCGGAGCAGATGCGCTCCTCCAGCACATCCAAATTCCCGCCGCGGGGCAGGACGGGCAGATTCGTGTCCTTCGCGATTTCACTTGCGCGGTTGTCTACCGCCAGAATCAGGCTTCGGCAGCCCCTGTTCATTGCGTGGATGCCGCCGTGCAGCCGCGTGCCAACGTAGTCAATCCCGCCTGACGCCAAAAGCGCTGTGTAATCTCGCAGATTCGGCTGAATCAGGTGCAAATTCTGCGTCACGCGCGCATCCATTTGGCGCAGGCAGGCGTAGTCCTCAACTGCTTGCAGCCACACATACACCTCGCGATAGTGCTTTTGCAGCATGGTCAGCATCTGCGCATCCTGCTCCGGGCTGCTGCGGTAGTCCGTCAGCGTTGTCACGACGCGCTCCGCCTTGTGCGTCGGAATCTGCGCGCATTTGTCGGCTGTCAGCCCCCACATTGTCGGACACGCCGTATTCAGCACGTTCGTGATGCCCAGCTTCAGCAGGCGCTGGCGCGTGTATTCGTCGCGCACCGCGTGCAGGTACTGCCCATCCAGCAGCGTTTTTAGAATCCGCTTCGTGTACCCTGTCGGCTCGTCCTGATATTGATACCACCCCGCACCCAGCAAAATGATATGCGTGCGCTGAAATTTTTCACGAATCAGGCGGAAATTCAGCAGCTCCCGCTTGTGCAAAGCGCCGCAGCGCATCATCACCGCGTCCCGCAGGCGGATATTCCACATCCTTTGGCGGCGCATGTCCGAGGAAAGCAGATTCGTCCCGCAGACAAATGCGTAATCCGCACTGCCGACGTGCTTCATCGACACTTTCGACAGCCTGTCCCGAACCGGCACGGCGACGGACAGCTGCACAGGAAAGCAGTCGTGCAGCACATGCTCACAGGCGTTGCGGATGATGAAATCTCCCTGATTCGCTGTTGAAATGGTAGGGTCAAAACGCACAATTTTACGGCAGTGCTGCATTTCCTGATCGATCATGCCTTCTTCCTCCATTTGCGCAAGAAACTCCGCCCTTTTTCAAGCATCCAGCGATATTCTGCCGTCCGCCCCAGCGCCAGCGTATACAGGAGCGTCGTCACCGCCGCGCAGGTGATGCCCTTGAGGATAATCCACATCAGCGTATGCCCCATCCGCGCGCACAGCAGCAGCGACAGCGCCATCACCGCGCCGTTGAGCAGCAGCAGGCCGCCCTGCGCCTTGAAATACGCGGCAACGCTGCGCCCGAAGGTGCGATGGAACAGCACTTTCGGCTCATACCAGAAGATGGTGCAGAGCCGCGCCAGCCCGGTTGCGCCGATGATGCCCGCCACGCCGAAGAAATGCCCCAGCAGGATGGACAGCAGGATGTTGACCAGCGCCGTCATAAACATAACATACTTCATTTGCCGAAAAAGCCCCAGCGTTTCGCGGTACATCCACACGGGCGCGACGATGGTGCTCAGGTAGAACGTGAACAGCACCGCTGCTACCGTCCCTGTGTCCATCAGGTATTCTTCGCCCACCCAGATGGGGATGAAGTCCTGCACAACCGCGCCGTACGCGGCGACGCAGAAGCCTGTAATCGCCCCGAAGAGGACAATCAGGTTGCGGAACATGGCGTACGACTTTTCCGAATTCTTCTCGGCATTCAGATTTCCCAAGCTGGCGGAAATGCCGGTAATCACGATGGAAACGAACGTTGTCACATACGTCGTCAGCGACGCGTAGTTGGAGTAGTAGCCGACGAACACCGTGCCCAGCATGACGGAAATCAGAATGTTGTCCGTGTTGTTGATGAGTATTGTCGCCAGCTTGTAGAGAAACATGGAGCGGATGTTGTCGTTCAGCTCCTGCTTGCGGTGCATCGGCGCACGTTTCTGCTTTTCCCGCAGGAAGGGGTACATCTTATCCGCTAAATGGCTCAGCACCGCGTTCTGCAGGAGGGTGCAGGCGATCTGAATCAGCAAATAGCCAAGATAGCTGCCCCAAATCAGCAGGCACGCGATCTGCGCCGCATACTGCAACACCAGCGCCGCGGCGGAAACCATGTTTTGCAAATATGCCTTCTGGTCGGCCTGAATCAGCGTCGTTTTGTAGATGACCAGATAGGATGCCATGGAGTTCGCCAGGTACAGCACATAGTAGACGATTAGCTGTGCCATCGGCAGCTCGCTGCTGATGATGAGCGGCAGGAAGGGGATTACCGCCGCGCCCAGCAGCGCTACCGCCAGCGCAATCAGGCGGTAAATGCGACGATAATAGCCCAGCAGGTGCTGGATTTCGCCCGCATCGCCCCGGTGCAGCGGTGCGTACAGGCTGTACACCAGCACGTTGCCCACGCCCAGTTCCGCCAGTGACAGCATGGCCAGAATGTTGCTGTACAGCCCGTTGACACCTGTGTAATCCGCACCCAGCCGGCGCACAAACACCGTTCGCACGGCAAAAGCCAACAGCAGCGTAACCACCTGCCGTACTGCGCCTACACCGATGTTGCGTGCCGTGTTTTCGCTCCTTGATGCTGTGCTCATGATTCCTCTCCGCCTGTTTTGCCTGTCTGCTCCTGCGCCGCGTCCTCCGGCTGCCACTTGCCCAGCAGCCCCAAAAACAGTATGTTCAGGAAAACGCCCTCCGTGTTGATGCACAGGAAATACAGCAGGAAAACGCCCAGCACATACAGCAGACGCGCCTTGGCAAATTTGGTACGGATACCGCGGTACGTCAGCCACAGCCAAACTGCCGGGAGAATCAACCCTGTATCCATGACGAAGGCGGCAAAGCCGTTGGAAATGTTCTGCACCCTGTGTTCCAGCAGAATTTCCGCCTTTCGCTCCGAGAAAACGCCCTGTCCCGCAATGGGGGATTCCAGCCCGATTTCAAAGCCGCTGATGGTGTCGTTCCACCGCGTGTAGAACGAACCACCGGAATTTCGCCCGATAATCTTCTTTTCCACCACGCCCGTGGCAGACTCGATGACAAACAGCAAAATCAGCCCAACGAACGCCGCCATCTTGATGCTGCGCGCCATTTTCCTGCCCTTTTTGCGGAAGGCCACCGTCAGCAGCACAACGCCCAGACAAATAAAGCCTGTTGTGGACAGCGTGCTGAGGATGGTAACAATCAGCAGCGCAATTGCCCAGCAGTATTTCTTCTTGCTCATGCCCATGCGCGTTTCGTCGCTCATCAGGAACAGCAGCGCGAAGTTCAGGAAAATCTGGTGGCTGCCCGGTTCGTTGAACATGCCCGCGTTGCGGTGGAAAACCGGGATGTTCAGCCAGCCTAAGGTGAAATAAGGCGTCAAGTAAAATCCGTTGACGCTGGAAACTTCGTAGTGCAGCAGCGGCAGCGGCAGCGACAGCAAATCGCCGATGACGAAGGAAATCAGGCTGATGGCCGCCTCTGCCAGCATGACTTTGGTATACAGCCGCATATACGTCCGATACCCGATGCAGCTTTGCAGAACCAGCACATAGCCGATGTTGCAAAGCCAAATGACAATATCGTTGATGTGGATGCCGTTCTGCGGGTTGACGAAGCTCGTCAGCAGCAGCGCCGCCGTCAGCAGCAGCGTCAGGCGTACATTCTGGACGCTGATTTTCGGATGATGCGCCCGCGTCAGCAGCAGAATCGACGCAATCAGCATGGCTGCCATCAGCGGCATCCGCAGCACCTGAAAATACAGCGAGCCCATGCCCAGCACGCCAATCAGCACACAGAGTGCATCCACATGGTTCTTTGTGATTCGGATTTTCATCGTGCAATCTCCGTATAAATCTGAAGTAGTATCTCCAGATTCTTCTGCGCATCATGCGTTTTTCCGGCGTGTTCCCGTCCGGCGCGCGCCATCCGCGCCGCTTTTTCCGGATGCGCGAACATCTCGCAGATATCATGCGCCAGCAAATGCGGGTCGTCTGCCGGATAAATCAGCCCTTCCACGCCGTGCGTCATCAGACAGCGCACGCCGCCGACATCCGACGCAATGCACGGTACGCCAAGCAGCATCGCCTCGCCCAGCGAATTGGGGGAGTTTTCAATGCTCGACGGCAGCACAAACACCTGACTTTTTAGATACCGCTCCTTCATTTGCTGTGCATTCAGGCTGCCGGTAAAAACAACATGACCGTAGAGGTCGTTTTCGCGCAGCAGACGGTGGATGTACCGTTCATAGGCATTGCGCGCAAGCGACGGAATGCGCCCATAGTCCTTGCGTCCCACATAGAGCTTGACATCGGGATAGCGCTTGCGGACAATCGCCAGCGCCTGCAATAGGAGATGCAGCCCCTTGAGCGGCACATGCGCCTGACTGCAGAAGAGACTGTGCGGCTCGCAGCTGTTCAGCGACCATTCGCCGGTGTAGAACTCGTCCCGCAGCGTTTCGTTGTTGAAATGATAGGCCGACTGCGGGGCAAGCTCCGCCATGCAGGCAGCATCCCAGTCGGTGCGCCCGATGACGTGCTGCACCCTGCGCAGGGCTTCCTGTTCATACTGCCCGACGCGGCGGTAGATTGCTTCCTGCCGGACGATATTGCCCTTCACCAAGTCCTTCAGCGTGTGCCCGTGGCAGACGTGTTCCGGCAGATAAGCGCGATAATGCTCCGCGTATATGGACAGAAGCCCCTGAATGGAAATTACAATCCGCTCGCGCATCCCCATGTGTTCCGCCGCGTCAACCATGGCCAGCGTGTGCTGATTTTCCGTGCCCCAGAGGTGAATGACATCCGGCTGCTCTTTGCGCAGAATATCCTCCAGCTGCCGGGTGTAGGCTTCGCCGCAGCGCTGCGTAGGGCGTGTGGGGTTGACAAGCCCGTAATAGCGGTAGCCGTCCACTTCGCCCGTCAGCGCTTTCGGCGCGTCAAACACATACGTCAGCGCCACATCCGGCAGCTGCGTCAGCCGCCGCGACAGCCCGACCAGCCAGCCCACGATATACACCGGGGGAAGCGATTCTTTTTCCGCAATGGCAGGGAGGATAATATTCCCCATCCACATGACCTTCACGCTTCAGCCCCTCCTTTCACTTTGCGCTGTGCGGCATGGTTATTCCACCGCGCCCCGCGTCAGAAAATCCCGCAGCTTTTCTCGCTCCTGCGCCTGCGATTGGCAGTAGCGCGCAATGTTGCGCACATAGCGGTCATGCACGGCTTCATCCAGCAGCCTTTCCGGCGCAAAATCCGCCATGCTGGATACCATTTTGCCCAATTCGTTTGCTTCCACCATTTGCAGCGTCCCGCAGCGGCTGCCCACAATCGGCACGCCCCGGAAGAGAATATCGAATACAACGCCGCTGCTGTGCAGGGAGTAATTCTCCGAATAGTTTAGGATGCAGTAACGGCATTGGCGAATCGCCTCGTCATACGCCGCTTCGGACAGGTATTCCAGCCGCAGCTCGATGTTCTTCGCGCCCGCGCAGACTGCCCGCAGCTCCGCCTCCAGCGGCGCTTCCTGCACCCGACCCGCAATCAGCACCCGATACGGCGTGTTCCGCAGCTGTTTTGCCGCCTCAACGATGCCCTTGTCCGACGTAATCAGCCCGACCATGCCGAAATCATAGCGCTGCTGCGCATACGGCACAGGCGGCTGCATCGTTCCTGTGCTGATGTAATCGGATACGACGCACATCGGCCGCCCATACGCCGCGCCAATGGCTGCATTGGGGCAGATAACGCCGCTGATTTTCCGCCTGCACAGCGTATACAGCCCCCGCTTCAGCAGCGAATTGACGCCGTCGGTGCTGTACTGAATGGCGTAGACCCGCGTTTCTTTCTTCTTGAACAGCGCAAGCCCCAGATACGCTGTTGCGACGGCGCTGCACTGGAGGACAATCACGTCATCCTGCGCTTCCCGCAGCAGCGCGCGCACGTTCTGGAACACGGCGCGTTTGTTGCGCGCCGCCGAACTGCCCACGATGTAATCATGCGGCAGACGAATCAGCTTGTCCCCGAAGCGGTCGCCGTACACCGGCCCGCCCGCAATGCGCACATCCATCTCCGCGCCGAACAGGTCAAGATAATTCTGCGCGACGGTGAAATAATGCCCAGCGGCAATGCCGTCTGTGCTGGTGCTCCGTACATCTGCCACAATCAGCCGCATGATGGTTCGTTCCTTTCGCCGCTTTTCTGCATCGCCTTGCTGTAAATCGCCATCAGCTGACGATAATTTGCTTCCGCCGTGAAATTCTCCTGATACGTTTTCAGCGCGCCCTCGCTGACAGATTCCGCGTGTTGCAGCCGGTTGAGCGTCTGCGCCAGCTGCTCCGCCGAGTCCGCCAGAAACTTGAAGCCCGTCACGCCGTCCGAAATCAGGGAACCTGCGTTGCCTAAATCCGAGCAAATCACCGGCGTGGCGGCGCTGAAGGCTTCCACAATCGTCATTGGGAAGCCTTCATACCACTGTGTCGGCAGAATCAGCGCCTTGGACTGCCCCATCAGCGCCCGTGCCGCCGAATTTGGCACAAAGCCGCGCAGTTCCGCCTGCTTCAGCTTTTCCCGCGTCAGATATTCGCGGCACCATGCTTCCTCCGGCCCTGTACCGCAGATGATCAGCTTCATGCCCCCGCCTGAACGCTCGTAGCGCGCCCACGCTTCCAGCAGCAGCCGAATGCCCTTGAGCGCATCCAGCCGACCGATGTACACCACCTGATTTTCGCGCGCCGCATATGGCACAATCGTCTCCGGCGGTTCCACAAAGTTCGGCTTTACGGACACGTTTGCCGGCGGAATCTGCTTAAGCGCCAGCAGCTTCTGACGGTTGAAGTCCGTCAGGGTGATATAATGCAGGCGGCTGTACGTTTTGAGGGCGCGGTGCAAACGTGTGCTGAGCACGCAGAGCACCGTCTGCAGGCGGCTGCCGCGGTAGCAGCGGTGCTTCACCGCGCAGTGCAGCCCCTTTTTCGTGCAGTCCTCGCAGATATGGCCGTCGCGGTAGAAAAGCGCGTTCGGGCAGAGCAGGCGGAAGTTGTGCACCGTTTGCACCACGGGAACGCCCTCGCGCAATGCCGCGTAATACACTGCCGGGCCAATCAGCGGCAGCGTGTTGTGCACATGCACCAGCGAAATCCGGTTTTCGCGGATGCTCCGTCGAACCTCGCGGTATGTACGGATGCTGAAAAACATCCCCAGCGCACTGCGGATTTTCTGCAGCGCTCCCATGCGCGAAATCTCTTCGTTCCGCCGCGCATACAGCGCCGCAGCGTGACCGTGCGTTTCCAGCAGGTGCTTCTCGTTCGCCACAACGACATCCTCGCCGCCGGGAACCTGATAATAGTCGTGTACCAGCAGTACAGCGGGCTGTTTTGTCGCTTGCTGCATTTACTTTCTCCTGATGGCCGCGTTCCAGATGAATTTCAGATTCGTACTCCAGTAGCGCTGGAATAGCCGCTTCGGGTCTTGCATCAGGCGATAGAGCCATTCCAGGCTGTGCTTCTGCATCCATAACGGGGCGCGCTTGACGTTGCCCGAAAAGAAATCAAAGCCCGCGCCGACGCCAATCATCAGCCCATGCACACGCCCTTGGTGCGCCGCCATCCAGCGCTCCTGCTTCGGCGCTCCCAGCCCGACCCACACAAAATCCGGCTGCGCCTGATTGATGCGCGCCACGGCAAGCGCATCTTCCTCCGGTGTCAGTTCGCGGAAAGGCGGCACGTCTGTGCCCGCAATTATCAGCCCCGGATACTCCTGCTGCAGGCGCGTAATCATTTTCTCCTGCACTTCCTGCGTGCTGCCGTAGAAATAATGCCGCCAGCCGTGTGCCGTGGACTGCCGAAAGACCTCCATCATCAGGTCAGGCCCGGTTGTCCGCTGAATCTGCGGATACCCGCGCCGCCGCGCCTCCTGCGCCAGCGGATTGCCATCCGGAATCGCCATCAAACCGCCGTTCTGCACGGCACGGTAGTCCGCATCCTCGTAACTGACGACGGTTGTATGTACATTCGATACGCAGATGTAATCTCCCTGCAATTGATGAATATTCTGCGCCAAATATTTCAGTAGCCAATTCATGTTGATGACAGCAATATTGACCCCTAAAATCGGACAGACCGGAATTTCACGCTTGTCCACTTTGCGGCAGTATTGCGCTGCTCCTTCGTGCGCCGTGGCAAACACCCCTTTCCCCACTTCCCCAGCAAGAAACCTTGAATCATAAATTACCATTTTCATTATAACGCAAACATCAGTAATTTGCAAGCATTTCCATTTCAGATGATGAAGAAATTTCCTTTTTTTCTGCGGATGAATTGCCGCCCCGTATTCGTTCTTTCATTAGCATACCAATGCGAAAGGAGTATTCTTTATGAAGAACTGTATTTCCCGTTTCTGCCTGCTTGCCTTGCTTCTCCTGATGACCATCGCCCCTGTCCGCGCGGAAATTATCGGGCAGACGACGGAGAACGAGTACATCCACCGCCTGATTGCGGACAACGGGCAGGAACTCTGCTTCGTGTCCGGCGAGAAAGACCCGTGCCTTTCCTATGCGGATGTCAACTTCGACGGCATCAACGATGTGGTGATACTGACACAGCGCGGCGCGAGCAATTTTGTCTACCAGTTTTTCATTTTTGATGGCGAACAGTATGTTCTCTGTCCGCTGACGTTCACGAATTACGACCTTGATGCGGAACGCAAGATTGTAAGGAGTTCTGTGAACGGCGGC
>ERZ791923.2729-NODE-2729-length-14988-cov-3.646689_pt1 | contig 14988 bp, 9 predicted proteins | sample MGYA00510133_ERZ791923 | MGnify/ENA primary metagenome ERZ791923 (study PRJEB30046, sample SAMN00792106) | human gut metagenome | study: EMG produced TPA metagenomics assembly of the A metagenome-wide association study of gut microbiota in type 2... | reverse complement strand
ATGCCGCGTGCGCGTTCCACACCGTCCTTGTCCTTGATTAGCACGACGTCGTGCATCTCGTAGCGGTTGTAGCTCTTCACCTTTCCGGCCTGTATCTGGCGGTTGAGCGAGGAGTAGGCGCCGAGCAGCAGTTGCTGGCCGGTCTGGCCCTTGGCGTAGAATGTACGCGACACCTGTGCGCCGCCGAACGAGCGGTTGGCCAGCAGGCCGCCGTACTCGCGTGCGAACGGTACGCCCTGTGCCACACACTGGTCTATGATGTTGTTCGACACTTCGGCCAGACGGTAAACGTTGGCTTCGCGGGCACGGTAGTCGCCGCCCTTCACGGTGTCGTAGAACAGGCGGTAGACGGAGTCACCGTCGTTCTGATAATTCTTGGCAGCGTTGATACCGCCCTGCGCGGCGATGGAGTGCGCGCGGCGGGGTGAATCCTGAATACAGAAGTTCAGGACGTTGAAGCCCATCTCGGCCAGCGACGAAGCGGCGGAAGCGCCGGCGAGGCCGGTGCCCACCACGATGATGTCGAGGCGGCGCTTGTTGGCGGGATTGACGAGCTTCTGGTGAGCCTTATAGTTGGTCCATTTCTCAGCGATAGGACCTTCCGGGATTTTGGAATCGGCCGGATTCATTGTTTTAACATTCAGATTATTTTCCATATCGCGTAAGAATTATTTTTGTTTGTCATTGGGGTTAGCGGGCTCCTGTGCGGGAGCGTCGTCAGCTGCCTGCTGCTCGGGAGAAACCTGCTGCGGTTCGCCCTGCGGAGCCTCCTGGGGCTGTGCCTGCGGCTGAGCCTGGGGCTGGCCCATCATCTGCGGCATCTGCGGCTGCTGCGTCTGGCCGTCGGCGGCGCGCTGGAGGGCTTCTACGGGCAGGTTGGCCGTGGGATCAAGGTAATTGACGAGGTTAACGATGTTGAGCATCTGCTGCCCTACAGCCTGGATGTCCACACCCGGCATCTGCATTTTCATCATGCCGAGCATCATGTCGGCCTGCGGTGCTATCTGCGCCATGGTCATCTTGACGGTCTGCATGTCGCTGGGCATATTGAGCATCGGAAGTGTCTCGTTAAGCGGGGCAACGGCCATCTCGATATACTGCGACTGGAGTTCCGGCTGTGTGGAATAGTAATCCTTCTGCGACTGAACGAAGAAGACAACGGCCTGGGCCACGAAGAGGGCTACGACGATGGATGTCCACCAGTCGCCGATTTTCTTCCAGCGGGGAATCCAGGCTGTGCTGTCCCAACCGATGGACTGGAACATGGACCAGAAACCGTGGGTCATGTGGAACCACAGGGCCACGAAACCGATGATGTAGACGATGGGAGTCCAGATTTCCTTGAAGGCTTCCTGGATGAAGAGTGTGCCGGCGGCAGCGGGGACGGTGCCGTGGTGGCCGAGCACTTCCTCGAGCTGCATCTTTGCCCAGAACTGGATGAGGTGTACCACCAGGAAAGCGAGGATGACGATACCGAGCACCAGCATGTTCTTCGACGACCATTCGACGGCCTTGGGAGTCTTGTTGATGAGGTAACGGTCGTTACCGCGGGCCTTACGGTTCATCACCGTGAGCCATACGGCGTAAATGATATGGATGATGAAAAGAAGCGCGAGGCCCATGGATGCTATCAAAGCATACCAGTTGGCGCCGAGGAACTCACAAATCACATTGTAAGCCGCCGGCCAAACTATCGCGATGCTGTTCATCAAGCAGTGAAAAGTAACGAATAGGACCAAGCATATGCCCGTCAGAGCCATAATGAACTTACGTCCTACAGATGAGCTTGTTAACCACATAGCAGTTTAATTTAGTTGTTATTATTGAATTTAGTTTATGTTTTTTCTGTTTACATGGTATATCTGCCGTGTCTGCGCTGCTGCTGCCTAAGCCCAGGTCGTTACTGATGTAACGGGTGTGGCGGATGCCCCGGAATCGTACGCCGTCGGCTCGCCGCCGTAGCCGGTTGTCGCGCTTGCCTCAGGGAGCGGTCCGCAATCAACGGAAGACGTGGAAAAACGGCCGGCTATACGGCAAAGCACACCACGGCAAAGCCGCAGTAGCGTAACACACTGCAAAATTATGATAAAATCGGCAAACGGCAAAAGGAAACCGCCAAAAAATCCCCAAAAAAGATGAGAAAAACGCACACCACCCCTTTCTTCCGCTCCCCGCGGCGAAAATTCGTACAAATTTTCAGGCAAAAACTTGCACCGCCAAAAATAAATGCCTAACTTTGCACTCCGAAATCGCCCGCGCCGCCGATGCGGCCGCAAAGCAGCCGGCCGATACATGATGTCGTTAATGTAACGGATGTTATTAATGTGACTGATGTGACGGACGCCGCGCTATAAAAGAAAAAAGGTCTGGTAGCTCAACTGGATAGAGCAACAGCCTTCTAAGCTGTGGGTTCCGGGTTCGAGTCCCGGCCGGATCACTGATGGTCACCTTCCGGTGACCATTTATTTTTTTAGATTATGAATGGTCATCTCAGTATGGCTATTTTTATTAAGAGTGCAAATGGTAGTGTTATTTCCGGGAACAATATAACAATTATCTACTGCTATCGACTCCTACTGACGTCGGTGCCTACTGACATCGGTGCCTATAAAGCTTAAAAAACGTGTTAAAATTCCGACTAACTAATACCAAACCATTTTGTTGATCTCACCGAAAAGGTTTCTATGGGTTATAACGTCAAGCGAACAATTAAGGGGAGGTCTGTTTTGCGATTTTTCAGGGACCGGTGATAGATTGGGTGGCTTCTGGATGTCTGTATGGCAGATTCCGGTTCGGAATTGCGGAGAAGCTTAGGTTTCTGCGGCAACCGGATGGAATCGGAGAGTTTTCTACTATTTATAGTTGTATTGTTGAAATTGATAAGGTTGCGCCCGGCACGTATCAGGGTATTACTACGATGAAAAAATACATATTGTCAGCAGCATTGGCTATCGCCAGCCTTACGTTTGGAGGCATCTACGCCGCAACATCAGATGTAGCATCCTCTCAGAATAGAATTACTACCGAACAGTGCCACACCCACGCCGAAGGGCAACACTGCCGCGGCACCGTGGGGTACGACTGCCGGGGATTCTCCCCCATCAACAACGGTAAGGAATGGCAAAAAGAATACTGCCGCCATTGCGGCCACAAAAAGTCCTACCATAGATGATGATTAGTTAGTTGGAGCATCTCGTATCCGTTTATCTTAATCTTGCGGATACACAATCAGTCAGATGCAATTTTCTATTTCTCCCGGCTTCCGGACCGCCGATGGTCCGGGAGCCGGATTTGCTTCCCGTCGCAAAGCACTGATGACCGCTACAGGCAAAGTGGCGCGGTTTTTCATTGCCGTTCGGATTTTTTTTTCTAACTTTGCAGTTGGATAGGAAGTGTGCCGGTTCAGGCGACACATTTTTCCATCTTTAATATTTACATTTCGATATGGACTACAAACATCAGGAGATAGAGAAGCGCTGGCAGGATTTCTGGCGCGACAATGATATTTTCAAGGTGACGGAAGACCCCGCGCGCAAGAAGTTTTATGTGCTCGACATGTTCCCGTATCCTTCCGGAGCAGGACTTCATGTGGGCCATCCGCTGGGCTACATTGCCTCGGACATCTATTCGCGCTACAAGCGCCAGCAGGGTTTCAATGTGCTCCATCCCATAGGCTTCGACGCTTACGGCCTGCCCGCCGAGCAGTATGCCATCCAGACAGGGCAACATCCCGAAATCACCACCAACCAAAATATAGAACGTTACCGCAACCAGCTCGACAAGATAGGTTTCAGCTACGACTGGAGTCGTGCCGTGCGCACTTGCGACCCTGAGTATTACAAGTGGACGCAGTGGGCTTTTATCCGCATGTTCGACTCATGGTATGACAACGCGGCCGGCAAGGCACGCCCCGTAGCCGAGCTGGAGGAATACCTCTCGCAGCACGGCACCGAAGGGCTCGATGCCGCACAGACCGAAGAGCACTCCCTGACCGCCGCCGAGTGGAACGCCATGACCGAGAAGGAGCGCCGCGCCGCCCTGATGAACTACCGCCTGGCCTACCGCGCCGAGACGATGGTGAACTGGTGTGAGGAACTCGGCACCGTGCTCGCCAACGACGAGGTGACTGAGGGTGTGAGCGTGCGCGGCGGCTACCCGGTGACACAACGCAAGATGCGCCAGTGGTGCCTCCGGGTGTCAGCTTACGCCCAGCGCCTGCTCGACGGTCTGGAGAAGATAGACTGGTCGGAGTCGCTGAAAGAGACGCAGCGCAACTGGATAGGGCGCAGCGAGGGCGCCGAGATGCGCTTCGACGTGGTGGGGAATGACCTCAAACTCGAAATCTTCACCACACGCGCCGACACCGTCTTCGGCGTGACGTTCATGGTGCTTGCCCCCGAGTCGGAATACGTCGACCCGGTGACCACGCCTGGGCAGCGCGAGGCTGTGGAGGAATACCGCAAGGCAGTGAGCCACAAGACGGAACGCGAACGCCAGATAGAGAAGAAGGTGAGCGGCGTCTTCACCGGGGCATACGCCCGCAACCCGCTCACCGGCAAGGAGATACCCATCTACGTGAGCGACTACGTGCTGGCCGGCTACGGCACCGGCGCCATCATGGCGGTTCCGGCGCACGACTCGCGCGACTATGCCTTCGCACGCCACTTCGACCTCCCCATCATCCCGCTCATCGAGGGCGCCGATGTTTCGGAACAGAGCTTTGACGCCAAGGAGGGCATCATGATCAACTCGGAAGGGCCGAAGCTCAACCTCAACGGCCTGACCGTGAAAGAGGCCATAGCGCGCACCAAGGAGTTTATCCGCGAAGAAGGACTGGGCGACGTGAAGGTCAACTACCGCCTGCGCGACGCCATTTTCTCGCGCCAGCGCTATTGGGGAGAGCCGTTCCCGGTATATTACGTGGACGACGAGCCTTATATGCTCCGCGAGGATGAGCTTCCGCTGCTACTCCCGGAAGTGGATTCCTACCTGCCGACGAACGACGGGCAGCCGCCGCTGGGCCGCGCCAAGAACTGGCACGACTCCGACGGGCATCCCTACGAGGTGTGCACTATGCCGGGCTTCGCCGGCTCGTCGGCCTATTACCTGCGCTACATGGACCCGCACAACCCCGATGCCCTCGTGGGACGCGACAATGATGAATACTGGCGTGCCGTGGATCTCTACATCGGCGGCCGCGAACACGCCACGGGACACCTTATATATTCCCGCTTCTGGGACAAGTTCCTCTACGACCTGGGCGTCGTGGCCGAGGATGAACCCTTCCGCAAGCTGGTGAACCAGGGGATGATCCAGGGACGCAGCAACTTCGTGTACCGCGTGCAGGGCACCAACACCTTCGTGAGCGCCGGCCTCAAGGACAAATATGACACTGCCCCCATCCACGTTGACATCTCGCTGGTGAAAAACGACGTGCTGGACACGGAAGCCTTCCGCCGCTGGCGACCGGACTTCGCCGAGGCCGAGTTCATACTCGAAGACGGCAAGTATGTCTGCGGCTGGGCCGTGGAGAAGATGTCCAAGTCCATGTACAACGTGGTGAACCCCGACGACATAGTGGAGCGCTACGGTGCCGACACGCTGCGCCTCTACGAAATGTTCCTCGGTCCGCTGGAGCAGTCCAAACCATGGGATACCAACGGCATCGACGGCGTGAACCGTTTCCTAAAGAAACTGTGGGGATGGTTCGAGCGCGTAGACCTCGACGGCGACGCCCCGATGAGCCGCGCCGAACTCAAGACCATGCACAAGCTCATCAAAAAGGTGACAGGCGACATCGAGGAGTTCTCGTTCAACACCTCGGTAGCCGCGTTCATGATAGCCCTGGGCGAGTTGCAGCAGATGAAATCCACCAACCGCGGCGCGGCGGAGCTTTTCACCCGCGTGATAGCGCCTTTCGCACCACACATAGCCGAAGAGTTCTGGCACCGTCTGGGCCACGAAGGCTCCGTGGTGGACGCCGAATGGCCCGCCTTCGAGGAGAAATATCTGGTTGAAGACAGCGTGAAATATCCCGTCAGCTTCAACGGCAAGACGCGCTTCACCATCGAAGTTCCGGCCGATACCCCCCGCGAGAAAGTCTCAGAACTGGCCATGGCCGACCCGCAGGCCGAGAAGTGGATGGCCGGCAAGACACCCAAGAAAGTCATCGTGGTGCCCGGAAAGATCGTGAACATAGTGATCTGACAGTCTGCACTCTGCCGAAACGGGTGGAGTGCAGACTGTCCCCCCAAAAAAAATACAGACATCGCGCCGGCGCCACAAGTTGCCGGCGCGACGCTTATTTTCCCGGCGGGGCAATATGGGGGGCGCCCTTACGTTATTAAAGTATGGACCTGGTTTTCGCAACTAACAACGCCCACAAGCTGGAGGAAATCCGCAGGATTGTGGGAGACGGCATCCGTATCCTGTCGCTGCGCGACATAGGATGCCACGACGACATACCCGAAACCGCCGAAACGCTGGAGGGGAACGCCCTCCAGAAAGCCCGGTGGGTGAAGGAGCGCTACGGCTACGACTGCTTCGCCGACGACACGGGTCTGATGGTGGACGCCCTGGACGGCGCGCCGGGGGTATATTCGGCGCGATATGCCGGGCCGCTGTGCGACGCCGAGGCAAACATGGAGCTGTTGCTCAAGCGCCTCGAAGGCATACCCGACGACCGCCGCACAGCCGCTTTCCACACCGTGATAGCCCTGCTGCAAGGCGACGGCACACACATCTTCACCGGCTCCGTGCACGGCCGCATAGCCCGCGAGAAGCACGGCACCAACGGCTTCGGCTACGACCCCGTGTTCGTCCCGGACGAAACCGGAGTCCCCTTCGCCGAAATGAGCGCCGAAGCCAAAAACCTAATCTCACACCGCGGCCGAGCCACACGGCGCCTCATCGATTACTTAGCATCATCCTCCACGAACAATGAATAGACTCCTTTCCTTACTGACACTCGCAAGTCTGGGCGCAGCCACGGCCTTCGGTGCGGTGCGCGGCGACTGGAAACTGTATCCCGCCTTCGACAACCATCCGGTGAACGTCTTCGCCACGCCCAACAAAATCTACATGCTGGCACAGGGACAGCCTTATAGCAGCAACTCACCGGAATATGCCGTACATGACAACTACCTGCACGGCTATGACCCCGAGGCCGACGAACTGATAACCTACACCACAGGCAACTACCTTTCGGACACCTCCATCTCCGCGGCCCTCTACAACCCCGACAAGCGTTACCTCTTCATAGCTTACTCCAACGGCAACATCGACCTCCTTTACGACGACAATACGGTGCGGAACATCCCTGCGCTGAAGCTCGCCAATCTCAACGCCCCCAAAACCATCAACAGCATACGCTTCGACAAGGAGCGCAACCGCGTGTACCTGGCCACCGACTTCGGATACATCATTCTCGATGATGACCGCGGCGTGATAACGGAGTCGCGCGTATACAACGAGAAGCTGGTTTCGATGGACCGCGTCGGCGACAAGATAATAGTGGTACGCGGCGACGGCACCGTGCTGTGGATACGCGAGGGGAACTCGGCCTTCGCCTTGAGCGACTTCACGCCTGTCAATAAACTCACGGGAGTGCTCCAGCTTTTCCGCATCAACGACCACAAGCTGGCCTATTCGCAGGATTGGACTCTTGCCACAATGGACGTGGAGGGCGACAACTTTTCTGATGGAAAGGTCCTCATCTACTCCCATGTTTCGCCGGTGCAATATGTGCGCGACGGATTCTATGTCTCCACCTCAAGCCTGGGAGCCCTCTTCGACAAGGACGGGAACTACAAAGAAATCCCCGAGATAGGGCTTGAAGGAAATACCGTTAACGGCACCTGGGACGGCAAGACCTTTTGGTCGGCCACCGGCCGCAAAGGGCTCGGCTCATACACCCTGGCCGACGGGAATCCCGTTCTCGTAAAACAACACATGATGCCCAACATCCCGGCATCGTACATCTGCGACGATATGGTGTACTCGCCGAAATACGGCATGTTGGCCATGAACCACAGGGTTTCGAACAACTTCACAAGCTTTCCCGTCCGTGAAGACGTATTGCTCAGTGCCTTGAAAAACGGCCGATGGAGCCGCCTGGGATACCCGTACACCAACCCGGATTGTAAAGTTCAGATGGACCACCCCAACGGAGTGACCATAGACCCCAACAACACTGACCAAGTGTGGACCGGCAGCTTCTTCCACGGTGCCCTGCGTCAGGACCTTTCCAACCCCTCCAATATCATGCTGCTCACTTCCGCTACCTCGTCGCAGGCCTCCAACCCTGCCGCGAAGCATGCCTTCAACGTCAATGATTCCCCCGTCATCGGGCAGCCGAAATTCGATGCGAAAGGCAACCTCTGGTTCATACAGTTCCCGCAGGGCGACGAGTCAAGCCTCTATATATACGTATGGCCCGCGGCGGCGCTAAAGGCAGGCGATACCTCCAAAATAGCGCAGGAAAAAATATCCCTCGGATTCAAAACGTCATATTCCATGACCATCTCTCCCCTGTTGTATCCGTCCAACCAGAATCTCGTGGTGTTCACCAGCGGCAGGTTCGAAAACGAAATTGTCATCATCGACACCAACGGCACGCCGGATAACTTCAGCGACGACAAGATTTACCGCAAAACGTCTAAAAACTATTCCGACCAGGACGGAAACAGCATAAAGAACAATTATAGCGGCGGAATCTATGAAGACCTCTCCACCGGACTGTGCTGGGTGAAGAGCGAGGTCGGAACGTTCACCTTCCAGCCACGCAGCTTCATGCAGGACCCATCCACGCTCAACCGAATCAAAGTAGCCCGCAACGACGGCACCAACCTGGCCGATTACCTGCTCGACAATGTGCCGGTCAACGCCATCGCGTCCGACAACCATAACCGGAAATGGTTCGGCACCAAGGGAGGCGGCATCATCATCACCTCGTCCGACGGTCGCGAGATTGAAGGGGAACTCAACACCACCAACTCGCAGATTCCCTCCGACAACGTCTACGGTCTCTGCTACAATCCGGAGAACGGCTCCATGATGGTGGGCACCGACAAGGGCCTCGCCGAGTTCTTCATGAGCGGCAGCGCCTCCGACGCCGGCTCCTCCTCCGGCTCCGAAGTGCGCGTATACCCCAACCCGGTGCGCCCCGACTACATGGGATGGATTACCATCGAGAACGCCCCCGACAACGGCATCGTCAAGATAGCCGACGCCGCCGGCAACCTGGTCAAGGAACTCGGTCCGGCCGAAGGCGGAATGGTGCGCTGGGACGGCACCAACTCCGAGATGAAACGCGTGCGCTCGGGCGTATACCTCATCCTCACATCCTCGGGCCCCGGCGACGAGAGTCTTTCAGTAAAAGGTAAAATATTAGTGGTCAATTGATTATGAAACGTCTATTGTCACTCGTCGTCCTCACGGGGGGGCTGGTGCCGGGCGTCGGCGCCTCTGCACACGTTCTGGACGTATCGCCCGGCGCACTGGGAAGCTTCCTCCGTTCCGAAAAGATAGAGTCAGGCAGCCTCGTGTTGCGCGGCACCATCGACGCCCGCGACATCAGCGCCCTTGGCACAGCGACGCTCGACACGCTCGACCTCTCCGGCATAACCATAGCTTCATACGTGGCGGCACGTCCGCTATTCTTCGGCGCCCGCTCGTTCGCCGCCAATGCCCTCCCCGTGGGCGCATTCGCCGGCTCACAGATTCGCACCGTAATCCTCCCGGTCGCGCTCCGCTCCATTCCCGACAACGCCTTCACCGCCTCCTCCGTCACCGAAGTACAGCTCCCGGAAGGTATCCTAAGCATCGGGGAAAGCGCTTTCGCACAGTGCCCGGCGTTGGAGAGAATCAACTTCCCGGCTTCCCTCACGCAGATGGGGGAATACGCCTTCGCAGGCTCCTCAATGCTCGCTAAGGCCGACCTTTCGGCTACGGGCATCGCGGAGTTGCCGGCACACGCCTTCGACGGCTGCACGGCACTCAACGAACTGTCGTTGCCGCGCACAGTGCGCCACATCGGTGAGTTGGCCATTGCCGGAACAGGAGTTGAAAACATCTCCGCCACCTCCTCTGTAGAAACCGCACCGTTCGCCTTGGCCAAAGCCACGGAGCTGAAATCTTCGGCCGTGACTCTTGCCGAGCCTAATGCCACGGGCGTTTACTTCGGCGACAGCAGTCTCTCTTCCGTAGCATCGCCCTCGCCGGTAATCGCCGACGCCATCTACGCCTACTGCACCGCGCTCAACACCACGGACGTTCTCGCCGAAGCCACGCAGGTTGGCAGTTACGCCTTTGCCGGCACCGGTTCCTGGAGAATCACCTTCTCAGAAACAGTCACCTCGCTCGGCGACGGCGTCTTTGCCGACGCTATAGCTTTGGAATCAATCGATGTGCGCCCGCTCGGAGTCAACATCCCGTCGGTAACGGAACGCACGTTCGATGGCCTACAGCAGTCTGAAATCACTTTATTGGTAACGCCGGAATATATCCTCGACTGGGCAAACGCCCCCGGCTGGCGCGACTTCAAAGTAGTAGGTGCCAAAGGCATCGATGACATTGCGGACAACGCTTATAGCGTCACATACTCGGGCGGACAAGTCACGGTGCGCAGCGGCGAAACGCTCCTCCGGGTGACGGTCTACGGCACCGACGGACGTATCGTCGCCTCCGCCGCACCCGACGCCTGCGAGACTTCGCTGAAGCTCGACACCCCCGACAATGTATTGGTCGTTACCTCGCGCACCGCTGAAGGAAAGACCTACACCGACAAACTTTTTATCCGCTGAAAAGAGAGAACATGGGCAAGAACAAATTGCGCAAATTCGCTGAAATGAAGACGTTCCCCTGCGTCTTCGAATACCCCTGGGCACGCCTCAGCCGGGAGCCGTTCCCGCTTAAGGGCCGGTGGCACCAAGACTTCTTCCACAACGACCGCCCGATAGTGCTCGAACTGGGATGCGGCCGCGGGGAATACACCGTGCAACTGGCCAAGGCAGACCCTGAGAAAAACTATATCGGCATCGACGTCAAGGGTGCCCGCATCTGGTCAGGCGCCAAAGAGGCTACCGCCCTCGGACTGAGGAACGTGGCCTTCCTGCGCGGCGAAATAGAGCAGATCGACTCCTTCTTCGCGCCGGGCGAAGTGTCGGAAATATGGATTACCTTCCCCGACCCGCAGATGAAGAAGACGCGGCGCCGCCTCACCTCGGCACGCTTCCTTAAGCTCTACCGCCGCATCCTGGTGCCCGGCGGGACGGTGCACCTCAAGACCGACTCCCCTTTCCTCTACACTTTCACATCCCGGCTGGTGCACGAAAACTCCCTGCCGTTGCTCGCCGAGACCTCCGACCTCTACAGCTCGGGCCTCGCCGACGCCGTAACCTCCATCAAGACCCACTACGAGAAGCAATGGCTCTCGCGCGGCAAACGCATCAAACTGATAGAATTCACCCTCCCCGCCGACGGCCCGCTTGCCGACCCGCAGGAAGACGACATTGAGCATGACGATTATACCAGCTTCCCCCGCGGACTGGCGCAGTGTATGCCTGAACAATTAGCTGCCTTAAATGATTAAACCTACATGGAACAACACTTATACCCAAACCTTATCCTCGACGCACTGAAGACCGTCCGCTATCCCGGCAACGGCAAGAACCTTGTTGAAAACGAAATGGTGGAAGACGACATCCGCATCGACGGCCGCCAGGTCTCCTTCTCGCTGATTTTCGACCGTCCTACCGACCCGTTCATCCGCTCGGTGGTGCGTGCCGCTGAAACAGCCATCACTACTTTCGTAGCTCCCGATGTCGACATCAAGGGACGCATCGCCGTGAAATACCGCCATCCGGTGGCCGAGAAACCCGTTTCGCCGCTCCCCGGGGTGAAGAACATCATCGGCGTTTCCTCCGGCAAAGGGGGCGTTGGAAAATCCACCGTCGCCGCCAACCTCGCCGTGGCCCTCGCCGCCAAAGGTTACAAAGTCGGTCTGCTCGACGCCGACATTTTCGGCCCGTCGATGCCCAAGATGTTCGGCGTCGAAGACGAGAAACTTTTCATCACCAACCAGGAGGGCAAGGACTATATAGAGCCGGTAAGCAAATTCGGCATCAAGATGCTCTCCATCGGCTTCGTGGTAGACAAGGACTCCGCGGTGTTATGGCGCGGCGGGATGGCCTCGAACGCCCTCAAACAGCTCATCACCGAAGCCTGGTGGGGAGACCTCGACTACTTCGTGATCGACATGCCCCCGGGAACCTCCGACATTCATCTTACTTTGGTGCAGACACTCCCCATCACAGGCGTCGTTGTGGTCTCCACACCGCAGGAAGTGGCGCTTGCCGATGCCCGCAAAGGCATCGCCATGTTCACCGGCGAGAAAGTGAACGTACCTATCCTCGGCCTCGTCGAAAACATGGCATGGTTCACCCCGGCACCCCACCCCGAGGAGAAATACTATATCTTCGGACAGGACGGCGGCCGCCGGCTCTGCGAAGAAACAGGCATCAAGCTGCTCGCTCAGATTCCGCTGGTGGCCGACATATGCCAGAAGATGGACAACGGCACACCGGTGACCCTGAACCTCGGCAGCGGCACCGAAGCCTCGGACAATCCCGAAGCGCAGGCCTTCGCCGATCTGGCCGACAATGTGGTGAAAGCCGTCGACGCCCGCAACTCTATGCTTCCTCCCACCACCGTAGTAGAAGTACACTGACCCACCTCGACGCTCTCACGTCCTTAGTGTCCTTTTATTACCATAGAGACGTTAACGACCTTAAACACCCTCCAAAATATCAGTCCCGCACTCCGGCATTCCGGAATGCGGGACAATTGTATTCATGGAGATAAAAAAGCCGGGACCCTCCGCTTTCGCTGCGGCGGGACCCGGACACGGTACAATCTATATACTATTCTTTTATGAAACTGTTCCTTTCGGGAAAGGGTCGCCGGGTGTTTTCAGAAGATTCTGTTTCCGGCGCAAATTTGTGATGCGGATTAGCGGGCTATCTTGATGCGGGCGTTGCCGGCTTTAACCACGTAGACTCCGGCGGGGAGATATTCGAGCGAGAAAGCGGGCTGCTCCGAGCTCATCACCATGTTGCCGGCGGTGTCGTAGACGGCGGCGAAGTCCGCGCCCTGCACGCTGACCATCTTGGTGGCGCGGTCATACCTGATGTTTTCGCGGCTGTCGGCAGCGATGCCGTTCACCGCCGTCGGATCTGAGGCCACACGCTTCACCTGCAGTTTGTCGAGGCAGAAGTAGTCAGGTGTGTTGTCGCCGTATGCACCGGCATCGGTAGACCTCATGGTGAAATAAAGTTCGTTGACTTCACCCAGCGGTGTGAGGTCCACGTACCGCCAGCCGCGGTTGAGCGTCAGGTCGCCGTTGTCGTATTTTCCCAGTGTCACTTCCACTGTTTTCTCCGTTTCGTCGGGACCCACGCCGTGGATAGTGAGGCTGAAGTTATCTCCGTTGCTGAAGGCGCGGCTCAGGCCGCTGCCGTCCTGAATGGTGTAATATGTCCAGCTGCTGAGGTTCACGTAGCAACCCTGCGGCTCGTAGTTATAGACGTCGTTGAAAATCATGTCCAGAGGACGCTGACCCATGAAAGGGCTGTAATATGCCACGAGATAAGGCACATCGGCCGAGCATTTCGGAGCCCCGTGTTCGTCGAGGTCCACTGTGCCGTCTTCTTTCAACATGATGCCGCCTTTGGCCATGTTGCTGTACTGGTAAGTGACGTAGTCGTCGCGCATACCGTTGTTGGCGCTGTTGGAGGCCGTGAATCCCCACCACGTCTGGTAGTCCGACATGGAATTGTGCAGGAAGAGGAAGCATTGGCTTTCTATCACCTCTTCGTCATCGTTGAAAGTGCCGTTCCAGGCGCCTGTCGTGGCGTTGAAGGTGAGTTCCGTCGTAGCCTTCGTGAGGTCGAGGGTGATGATGTCGCCGTCGGCCATGGCTGTTGCAGCCATGCCGGAGAGGATTGCAAAGAGTAAAAGTTTCTTCATTTTGATAAGTATGTGTTTGTAATTATTTATCGTAGTGGATTATGAAGTATGTGGATGAAATTTTGGATTCGGCTGATGGCGCTATGGGGTTCCATAGCAACTGAAGCCGGATTCGGAAGTTCGCCGCAGAATTTATGAGGCGATACTTTAAATAATTTCGAGCACATACTTATGAGGTTATATTATGAAAAATAATTCCCGTAAACGGCAGAGGTAAATACTGCGTAAACGGGATTGCTATGCCTGGCCGGAGCGGCCGTGGCAGAGTCTGCAAAATCAAAAGAAGAAACCGGTTGCCGTATGACGGCGTGAGTCCTTCCGGAAAAAGTTGAGCCCATAGTCCCGTAGGCGGTATTATCCAATGGTGGTATTGGCAGGTCTTCTGACTTGTTCCGAAATTTCGCGCCTTCCCGGCCGTCGGTTCGGCCAGTGACGTTGTGAGGCCCGGTAGCGCCTCTTTGCAAAACTCTTTTGTGCCCCGATTTGCCGGTGCGGCGGCGGGACAGGAACTCACAGCAGCGGGTACTGTAACGGATTTTCACCGTATTCCCTATTCGGGGCGCGTGCCGTCGGCACGGCGTCCCTGCGACCCACACCCGGATTTTGAAGCTCTCTCCGCTCCGGGTCTCCCTGCATGGGAATGGGGGTCACCAATCACGCCGCAAAGTTACGAAAACTATTTGGTTCCGCCATAATTCTTCACCTTAATTTTTCTTTAATGAAATCACTGTGTCCGTGGAGCCAATAAAAAACATTCTTAATCCTTTGATTATCAACAATGAAGCAAAAGAGGCGATAAAAAGATTAAAAATATTTGGCAAAAAATTTGCAGGAACGAAAAAAAAGCACTAATTTTGCAACGCAAAAACGGAAAGGAGGCCGACAAGCGGAGGCCACCGCCGCGAAACAAGACTGCTTCAGTAGCTCAGTTGGTTAGAGCACCTGACTGTTAATCAGGGGGTC
>ERZ791923.2716-NODE-2716-length-15043-cov-2.528089_pt1 | contig 15043 bp, 6 predicted proteins | sample MGYA00510133_ERZ791923 | MGnify/ENA primary metagenome ERZ791923 (study PRJEB30046, sample SAMN00792106) | human gut metagenome | study: EMG produced TPA metagenomics assembly of the A metagenome-wide association study of gut microbiota in type 2... | reverse complement strand
CTCCTCGGCCTTTTCTTTTGCCTTCCGCAACTCCAATTCCGCCTGCTTTTGCTTGGTCATATCCTCCATACGCACCACGACACCCAATAAATTATTATCATCATCAAAAACAGGATTCGCCAACATATACACGTAATAATCCCCATATTTCACAACAACATCAGCCACTTTTCCCGTTTTCATGGCCACTACCGCCGGACAGAAAGAACAAGGTTCATCCAGTCCTCTCAAAACCTTATAACAAACTTGCCCCTTGGAACCTTTAATTTTTTCCGGATCGATATCATAATCAATCCCGTTATGCCATTTTATCGTGAAATCCGGATGAATAAACTTGATCCCGGAATTAACATTATTCAGTATTAAGATATTATCTTTCTGGGCCTGCCACAAAGCATCTTTAAAACGTTTGGTTCTAAAATAGAAATATAAGGCTAGTAAGAAACCGAACAGTAGAACTAAAAAAGCCAAAACTACCCCTATAATCTGGTATTTATATTCCTCGAAATAGGACAACTTCTTGTTGTAAAGAACAGCATTCTTGACCTCCGCTTTATCCAAGAATCCTTCAGAACGTAACTTGGCGTAATCAAAACAATACTCGTTCGGAATGATCTGCATTCCTGCCAACACGATCGAATCCTGCTGTCTTTCTAACGCCAGAGCTTGTCTGGCCATATCTTTTCCGACAGTCCTATACCGCGGTACACATCCCCCGACAGCCCAATGCCCCATCCCGATAGAAGTAATCGTGAAAGCTGGAATTTTAGGATTCGCCATCATCATCGAATACGTGGCATTTCGCATAAAATAACCATCATTTTTATCTACTCGCCACGTCCCCAACAAGATAACCGTTTTCTCCGGTAACCGGGCAATAGCATCACTGATCGAATAAATCGTATGTTTCCGGCCATCCAAAAGAATCAAATCCAGCCCTGGGAATTTCTCCTTCATCTCTTTCTTTACCAAAGCCTGCAAAGAGACTCCCCCATAACTATTATCCGTGATAAAAGCGATATGCTTGGTTTCCGGATAAAAATCCAGAATTAACCGAAGATTCGCCACCACATCATACTCGTAAGCAAACCCAAAAACCTCCAATTCCCGAATGTTATCACTCATCACGTCCACGCTCTCCGCCTCCCAGTTCTCCAAATCAGTACCCACCTCCGGTAACAAAACAGCATTCCGACTCACCATTCCCCCCATGATCGGGACATCCCGGGTAATCAGTGAATCCTGAGACCAATAAGCCGTCCATGCCTCCTGCCCCAACAGAATAATGAGCTTCGGTAAACCTTTTTCAATATTCTTATCCAGTAATTCTTTCATCCGCCCTTCCCACATACAAGCCTCGGAAAAACTTTTACAATTCATATTCTCTATGTCAATCGAAAATTTTCCGCCAAGTAGACCATATTCTTCTATAAAATCCGATATATTCTTGGCCGTCTGGGAAGTTTCCGGGTTGTAGGAACTGATAATTAATATCCGGGAATCGGGCTCACCGGCCCCTCCTTTCGTTGTCCAAGAAACAAACAACAAAACAAGTAACATCCCCGTGTACCTAAGATTCCTATATAGCTTTACAAAAAACTCCAACATCTTCTATTTGTAACTTCGCAAAGATATTTATTTTCACATAAAATACGCCAAAATTCATACACTTTCTACAAAAAGATATATCTTTGGCTTAAACCTTAAATTTGTAATTTATGTCTATTATTTCTTGTATCATTTCCCGGCTAAAAAGGGACGAACATACAGATACCTACGTGCATTTTGAACAAACTGCCACGTTACGGGAAATCGTTACCACGATAGATTCACCCTATGTCTTTTTCTACACGAAATACCCGACTCCACGGTTAGGAGAACACGCACAAAAACGTTTTCTTCAGGTAGCACAAGCCACGGGAGCCGTCATGCTTTACTCTGATTATTACACGGAACAAAATGGTTCGCAAACTGCACACCCAACTATTGACTATCAATTGGGGAGCGTCAGGGATGATTTTGATTTCGGATCAATTCTTTTATTCAGAACAGACGTTTTAAAAAAAGTGATCAGCGAAATGGACACGGAGTACAATTTTGCCGCACTCTACGATCTGCGCCTGCGTCTTTCCCGTGAAGGATTGATTTTCCGGATTCCCGAATTCCTGTACTCGGAAAAGGAACACGATTCCCGACGTTCCGGTGAAAAGCAATTTGATTACGTGAACCCTCGTAACCGGGAAGTACAAATTGAAATGGAACAGGCTTTCACGGCTCACTTGAAGGCCATCGGCGCCTATTTGCCTCCCGTATTCAAAACCATCCCGTTCCAAGACGAGTATTTTGAAACTGAAGTCTCGGTTATTATTCCCGTCCGCAACCGGGAAAAGACCATTGCAGAAGCGATACGATCCGTCTTTTCACAACAAACCAATTTCAAGTATAATATTCTTGTTATCGACAATCATTCCACCGACGACACGACTGCTATTGTTAAAAAGATGGCCCAAAAGCACTCGCAAATAATCCACATCATTCCCCCTCGCACCGACCTTGGAATCGGGGGATGCTGGACACATGCCATCATGAGCGAACATTGCGGACGATTCGCCATCCAGTTGGATAGTGATGATTTGTACATCAATCGACACGTCCTCCAACGCATTGTCGACACGTTCCACAAACGTCAATGTGCCATGATTATCGGTAGTTACAAGATGGTTAATTTCAAGCTGGAAGAAATACCTCCCGGCATCATTGACCACAAGGAATGGACGCCGGACAACGGGCGTAACAACGCCTTACGTATCAACGGGCTGGGGGCGCCCCGAGCATTTTACACGCCATTACTCCGGCAAATCAGAATCCCGAACGTCAGTTACGGGGAGGATTATGCCACGGCACTCGCAATCTCCCGTGAATACCAGATCGAACGCATTTATGAACCGCTATATTTATGTCGTCGCTGGGAAGGTAATTCCGACGCAGACTTGAACATCCAACGTGTAAACGCAAATAATTACTATAAAGATAAAATTCGTATGATTGAAATATTGGCAAGACAACGGGAAATTGAAAATGGAGAATTGAAAATTGAAAATGAAGAAAAATCCTAAATCCTAAATCCTAAATCCATTCTCTGTCATGTTTTTCGACGAATTTACGAAATCACAACTAGCCTATTGGCCCTTGGCCCGAAATAATTACGAACACTTACGGAATGTCATTTATCGTACGATTGATTTCGAGGGGTTCCAGATTCGTATCCAGCACAACCCGGACCGGATTCAATCGGCCGTGGCTAAAATAGACGAGCAATCGATCAAGGCAAGAGCCTGTTTTCTGTGTAAAGGAAACATTCCGCCGGAACAAGCTAGTTTCGATTATAACCCCACGCTGGATATACGAGTAAACCCTTATCCCATATTCGACCGCCATTACACAGTTCCGGCAAAACAACACATTCCCCAGCTCATCAAGGGACATTTCCAAGACATGCTGGCCATTGTACAAACTTACCCGGAGTATACGATTTTTTACAATGGTCCCCGTAGCGGAGCCTCCGCCCCGGATCATTTTCATTTCCAACTGGCAGCCCGTCACATCATGCCCCTAGAAACCGATGTAAACTCCTGCCCGAAAGAAATCTTGTGGATTTCCGAATCACGGAAAACAACCATCGAAAGTATCCATCACTACCTTCGCAAGAATATCATACTTCATTCAAACAACCGGGAGCAATTAATGGATATCTTCGAGCAATTATTGTCCCTCGTGGGACAAATTACCCCGAATGATCCGGAACCCATGATGAACCTTTTTGCCTGGTACGAAAACAACGAATGGTGGGTGGTCATATTCCCCCGTCGTCAACACCGCCCGTGGCAATTCTTCGCGGAAGAAGATGAAAACATACTGTTCAGTCCCGGCTGTGTCGACTTTGCCGGTCTGATCATCTCACCCCGGGAAAAAGATTTCAACCGTCTGGACGCCCCCTTGTTGGAAGAACTTTTTTCCCAGTTAACCCTTACCGATGAGCAATTCAAGAATTTGCGATTTATGATTAAAAAAGACATTAAAAATAGGTAATTCAGAAATGGTAGCCTTGTGTGGCTGAAATTTAAAATCTAAAATCATGAAATCTAAAATCAACTCGCCGAAGGCAATCACTCTTTCCATTGGCATCCTTTTCGCTCCCGCCATCACCTTCCGTCTGAATGGAACCTACTGGAACAAGGATCAAAAATATTCCGGAGAATATACCATTTCCAAAGAAGGGAAGAACTTGATTCTACATTCATCTTCAGGAACACAGATCGTACCGGATCACTTCACCCTTACACCAGAGAACGCTGAAACGACAAACTTTGATTTGTTAAATGTCATGATCGGGATCAATTTTCACTGGCAACGCACGGAAGATCAGAAGTTCAAAGGTACATTGAAAATCATAGACGAGGGAAAGCATCTGACAGCAATCAACATATTACCCCTAGAAGATTATTTACTAAGCGTGATCTCTTCCGAAATGAGTGCCACCTCATCTTTGGAACTCCTGAAAGCCCACGCGGTCATTTCCCGCAGTTGGCTGATCGCACAAAAAATAAAGAGCGAGAAACTAACCGATGCCTACCACTCCTGCATACAGGATGAACAACAATATATCCGTTGGTACGACCGGGAAGACCACGAGCATTTCGACGTGTGTGCAGACGATCATTGTCAACGCTACCAAGGCATTAGCAAAGCTTACATGCCATTTGTCCGACAAGCCATCGAGGCCACCCGAGGGGAAGTCCTTGTGTATGACGGAGAGATCTGCGATGCCCGATTCTCCAAGTGCTGCGGGGGAGTAACCGAGCATTTTGAAAACACCTGGGAACCCGTGAAGCATCCTTATCTGACAAAAGTGGTTGATAGCGATACCCTGTCTTCAACTCCCGACCTATCCCAAGAAGAGAACGCCCGAAAATGGATTTTCTCCATCCCGGATGTATTCTGTAATACCCGAGATAAGGCTATCCTGTCAAATGTTCTCAACGATTATGATCAGGAAACCCAAGACTTTTTCCGTTGGCAAGTGTCTTACTCTCCCCCTGAACTATCTGCATTAATAACATCCCGTATCGGGATAGACTTCGGGGACATTCAATCCATAGAACCCGTGGAAAGAGGTGTCTCCGGGCGCATCATCCGTCTCCGTATCCAAGGTTCAAAACAAGACATGATTATCGGGAAAGAACTTGTCATCCGCAAGGCTCTCTCCCAATCCCACCTGTACAGCTCGGCCTTTATCGTGGAAACAGCGAAAGATTCCTCCGGAGCCATTACACGTTTCACATTGAAAGGTGCAGGATGGGGACACGGTGTCGGTCTCTGTCAAATCGGAGCCGCTGTCATGAGTGCCAAAGGCTATGATTACAAGCAAATTCTCTCGCACTATTTTCCCGGCACCCAACTACAAACAATTGAAAATGGAGAATTGAAAATGAAAAAAGTGTGAGAATTGTGCGGCTGGAATTTAAAATCTAAAATCTAAAATCTAAAATTATGAAATCCCCTTGGTCCTGGATCCCCACTCTATATTTCGCACAAGGTCTACCTTACGTCGTTGTCATGACACTTGCCGTCATCATGTTCAAACGGTTGGGAATAAACAACACGGACATAGCTCTCTACACGAGCTGGCTTTATTTACCCTGGGTGATTAAACCCCTGTGGAGTCCTTTGGTAGACATCGTGAAAACCAAACGCTGGTGGGTCATCTCCATGCAGTTAGTGATCGGTGGAGGATTAGCCGGAATAGCACTGACTCTTCCCGGACCTCACGCCTTCCGCTACTCGTTAGCATTCATGTGGTTATTAGCCTTCAGTTCCGCCACCCATGACATTGCAGCAGACGGGTTCTACATGCTGGGACTTGACACCAAGAAACAAGCCTTCTTCGTTGGTATCCGTAACACGGCCTACCGCCTCGCTATGCTCACGGGACAAGGCCTTATCGTCATGCTCGCCGGTTGGCTTGAAAAGACCTATTCTTCCACGCTCCCGGAAGAGATAGCCGTTCCCCGGGCATGGTCTGTAACCTTCTACCTGTTAGCAGTCATTTTCGTACTGCTCTTTCTCTATCACCAATTCATTCTTCCCAAACCAGAAAATGATGTTCCCGTGAAAAACGGTAACCCGCTGAATGCCTTTTTCCAAACCTTTATCACCTTCTTCCAAAAGAAGGGAATTATTGCTGCCTTAGCCTTTATTCTGCTCTTCCGTTTTGCTGAATCACAACTTGTAAAAATTGCCTCCCCTTTCCTACTCGACAATCCCGAAATTGGCGGTTTAGGCCTAAGCACCATGCAAGTCGGCACCATCTATGGCGTCGTTGGCCTTATCGCCCTCACGATAGGCGGAATCCTAGGCGGAATCCTCATGGCCAAAAATGGTCTAAAACATTGGATTTGGTGGATGACTGCCGCAATGAATCTACCCAACCTCGTGTATGTCTATCTGGCATTTACTCATCCATCCAACATTTGGCTAATCTCCTCCGCTGTCGCCATCGAACAATTCGGTTACGGATTCGGTTTCACGGCCCTCACCTACTTCATGATGCTCTTCAGTAAAGGCCCGCAACAAACCGCCCACTACGCCATTTGCACCGGATTCATGGCCCTCGGCATGATGCTCCCCGGCATGATCTCCGGCTATATCCAAGAACTGATCGGCTACCAACACTTCTTTCTCTGGATCATGCTTTGTACCATCCCCAGTTTTATTGCCGTGAAATACATTAAATTAACGTAATTTCGATATAACCTAGAACAATTTCAGTTACGGGGGTGTGTCAAATTTTGACACACCTCTTATCACATTCCCTAATCTAAATGTAAATAGTGGGACAACTCCTCCCAATGTATCAAAACCTGAGAATTGTCATCACCTTATAAAAACATGAATATCAATCTACTAAACCTCTATTCTTTTATCAGTTTCAATTCTTTTACACCAATCCGGGCTGCCAACCACGCAGAGAACTGATACTCTTCTTTTTCAGTTAGTCGTTGCTCAAAAGCCACGATAGCAACATACAAGGTGTCAGCACGCAAAGAATCCACTTGATTACGAATCACCCTGGATATTGCAAGACTTTTCACGGAAGGATAAAGAATCTTCACCTCGGGAGTAACCTGATGCCCGATCGTATCATATAACAAGTAAGAGTTCAATCTCTCGCGCAATACGGAAATTTCTTTCTCTTGTGAGGCAATCCGCTGTTTATTCTGCATATAGTAATCCTGCAACAACATATTACTAACGTCATTTTGCATCTCGATATCCTCTTTCCCGAATCCCTGATGAATCACCAGAGGAACATCATGCAACCCGTAATGCAACATCTTTTCTTTCAACGACACGATCACTTCCTCTGATATTTCCTTACCAATCAATGATACTTCAATCCGACGTTCCGGATTCTCTGTTTTCACGTAACGATCCACCACCAACGTATTCGGAAAATTAAATTCATTTTTGATAAATCGACTGGCATTCGTCTCAAAGATATTCGTCTTCACCATATTGTAGGTGATATACACACTCGGAACCATCGTCAGGAAAATGATTGAGTACACGATACGGTGTACTTTCTTTTCCCGTTCCTTATCCATGAATTTCTTTTTCGAAAAATGCATCAACCGTACCCCTAAAGTCGTGGCAACCGCAATAAATACCGAATTGATCGTGAACAAATAGAATGCCCCGAAGAAATAACTCAGGTTGCCGCTCGCCAGCCCGAACCCGGCCGTACACAACGGCGGCATTAAAGCGGTAGCAATAGCCACTCCCGGAATCACGTTTCCTTTTAACTTCGTCGAAGACGCCACGATTCCCGCCATCCCACCAAAGAAAGCGATCAACACGTCATAGATCGTGGGGGTTGTCCGTGCCAGCAATTCCGAACGAGCTTCGTTCAAAGGCGATAACAAAAAATATAAAGTAGACGTTAACACGCTGAATATCGTTGCGATCAGCAAATTACGGAAAGCCTTCTTGATCAGTTCAAAATCGTTGATCCCAACTCCCAGACCGATTCCCATAATCGGCCCCATCAGCGGGGAAATTAACATGGCTCCGATAATCACGGCCGTCGAATTCGTGTTCAATCCCAAAGATGCGATAAACGTGGCAAAAATCAATACCCACAAATTTGTCCCCCGGAACACAATTCCCTTACGGATAGCCTCCACCGTATCTTCTTCCCGCTCTTGTTCATCTGACGGGTCCAAGATTTGACGCAAATACACCCGAAAACGCTGTAATAATATCATCATACTCTAAATCTATACTACAAAAAGCTCAAAATAGCTCATATTCTTTAAATCTTCGCAAAAGTATAAAATCTATTACATATTCTTCCATTTCTCCCCATATATAAAAGGCCTAACAATAAATGAAACGCCCCCAAGAGCTTATTGTCAAGTTTCTTGGGGGCGACTCCATGCAAGAACAAACTGGTTCTTATACCATAATGAGCTGTTATTTTATGATCTCAACAAGAACACAACGATTCCACTCATCCTTGTCATAACGAGAACTAACACCTTTATGATCTTTCACGATACGGTCTTTATTTATCCCGTATTTACTAATAAACATATCAGCAACCGCATTCACGCGTCTTTCCGAAATAATCATATTTGCTTTTTCTGTTCCTCGTTTATCAGCAAAACCGGTTAAACGAACACGCACATCGGGGTTTTCTTTCATAAATTGAACCAAGTTGTAAACCCCAACCTCCTGAGTAGGATCAATTTTTGAACTGTTGAAAGCAAAGTTTATCGTTGTCGGTAAAGCCTTAAATATCACGCTATTTTCAGCTGCTGGAGCCTCCTGTCTTACCACTTTAACCACGGTGTCCGGGGTACGACGAAGCAATTCTTTGATTTGTGCCTCTTGCGCTTTTGTCAGACTCTGAAGGTCTGCATACTGTTTCTGGCTAACAGCCTTTTTAAATGAACGGTTTTTGAATCTGAAAGTAACCCCGACACTCAAATTACTAATCCCGTCATTAGGGAACCCGCCTCTGGTCACAAGATCATCATCCAAAATCATCCCACCATATTCCAAATTCAAATCAAAACGTTGAGATAACCGGAAACGAGCTTGAATACCTGCATTAATTGTAAAAGACTGATCACTACCGATAAAAGCACCACCTATTCCAGCAAAAGGTACCAAATCAAAGCAACGATTCTCGTTGTAACGACCGAAGAAGTTTAACAAACCAAACATAAAGTCACCATGAACAGCTCCGTAATGCTTGTGTAACATCGTTTTTCCGTTATTTTGAAATCCATGTAGAGCACCTCCTAAACCTTGAACTCTCACTCCCCACCAAGGTGTAAACCATTTACCAACAGACAAAGCCGGCATAAAGGTTAACCGATCACCGAACTTTGCATCTGTAGACCCCTCAGCATAGAGGGTTTGAGCCCCTAAATTCAATGAAATAAACCAATTATCCCAAAATTTGTTGGTTTCAAATGATGTTTTATAACCCGGCAGTTTCTTTTCCTGATTATTCTGCGCAAACGTAGAAATGTGTAATACTACCAATAGTACTAAAAATACGATTTTTTTCATTTCGAAATAGTTAAAGTTTATATTGCAACCTTTCTCAAATAAAATTGGAGAAAAACGCCGCAAATGTATAAAAAAACAATTACTGTATTTTATTATACACAAAATAACTACATCTTTATCGCTAATAATCTTAGAACGTGATCTTTAAGTTCACGGAAAAAGTACGTCCGAAACCATAGAAAACCTTAGCTGTATCTTTATTATGCCCAGCACCATCCTCCGCATCAGCGATATACTCTTTATCCAAAAGATTATTCACGTTCGCGAAAACCATCACGCCAAACACCTTACTCAACGGGAACCGATAGTTGATATTAGCATCCAGAACACCATATGCCGGCATTCTCCAAGGAGATTCAAATGCTTTTTCAGCTCCCAAATCATACCCTAAAGAAGGAGTAAACTTTGCATAATTACGGGCAAAATGAGAATAATCCACTCCCACATGTACCCCTTTCAAAAACTGATAACTTCCCCCCAAAGTAAAAGTCGTCTGTGCGGAATTACCCACACGCACATCCTTCATTTTCACAACATTCTGAGCATGATTCTCTCCCCCGACCTGGTTTACCGGATCTCCATTCTTATCAACCGGTTCTCCGGATGAATTATAAGCATATCCTTTACCGTCTCCATTCCAATGCCAATCACCCATGGAAAACATCCCGGTAACCTTCAGATCTTTCAACGGACGTAACACGAAATCAACCTCAATCCCTTGATGTAACGCATCCAGCCCGGTCAAATTCACCCGCACCCGTTCCCCGTTCTTCTCAAAGAAATTGGCCAACGTCTTATCCATCCATGAAGTACGATACAAATTCACGTTGGCATCCAACCAAGATGAACGAAAACCGTACCCCAACTCAAAAGTAAACACCTTCTCGTTCACGGCATCCGGATTCGTTTCGTTACTCACATCCTGCTGCAAAAATACTCCACCTTGCATGTAAGGAGCCCGGGAAAAATACCCAATATTTGCAAATACGTTATGATGATCCGTCAAATTATAATTCGCCCCGGCTTTTACCGTTCCACCCAAGAAACTCTCCTTATCCGATTTCGCCTCATTTTTCGAATAATAAAAACGATCTTTCCGCCAATAAGTTATATTTGAAAGAGACCCGGCAACAAACACGCTCAAAGCATCCCGGTTATATTCCCCTTGCGCAAAGAAACCTTCCTGCATCATATAACCATCATAATCACGGTAAACAATATCCCCTTTCTTCAATTCCTTGTTTTGCCATGTATAATCGTCAGCCTTATATTTTACATTCATCCGACTATCATCAATAAAATATTTTCCCCCATACAAATCCACGATCTCATTATAATGCTTTCCTTTATAATAGCGTAAATCAATTCCCCCGTATACATCAAAATATTGTCCCAGTTTGGTCGTATATGTAGAAATCAATCCATACCAATTATGCTCGTTCCGGCTCATAGCCATGATCATTTCCGAACCGGTCACACTTATCGAATTCAAATTATAAACAGCCGTATAATTAAATGTCCCATCGGCTGCTCTGAAATCACCCGTCGTAGGCTCCCCCTTCGAAGTTCCATACCAATCATATTTATGAGCTTTATTAGAGCGTCCTCCATATCCGCCTCCTCGCCCTAAAGACAAGTAAAGCACGCTAGACAAACTTGACTTATCGTTAATCTTCCAAAGGTGATTCAATGAAATTTGAGGCTTGTGATATTTATTATATGCCGAAACTTTCCGCACCTTCTCTCCTTTCCAATCTGCAAAACCGTAAGATGGATTATACTTCGTATCGTCCAACTTCTCCCAAGCCTTGATAAGCATCTTATCATTCCTATTACGTTGATTATGCCATTGCGGAGCACCAAGAGCAGTTAGGGACAATTCATGATTCTCTCCTAATCTCTTGGAAACATTAATAAAATAAGAGTATCCCACGAAATCTGTTCCTTGTATATACCCGTCCCCCCAAGTTCTTGCTCCCAAAATAGACATGGCCCATCCATTTTTTAACAAACCGGTAGAGAGGCTAAAAGCCACTTTGTTATAACCATCATTCCCCACTCCGTACGAAACAGAACCTCCGACCTCTGCATTCGTCGTATTCGTCACGATATTAATAGAACCACCAACAGACGGCACTGCAATCTTTGATGCCCCTAATCCTCGTTGTACTTGAATAAAACGGGTCACATCTGACAAACCTGCCCAGTTGGACCAATAGATTCCACCCCATTCCATCTCGTTCACGGGTACCCCGTTCACCATCACAGCTATATTCTCCGTCTCGAATCCCCGCAAATTAATCCGTCCGTCTCCAAATGCCCCCCCCTCTTTCGTGGCATAAACGCTCGGCAAAGATTTCAATATCTCCGGAAATTCCTGTGTTGAAAGCTTCTCTTCGATCTCTTTCGCAGTCACCACCGACAAGGCTACCGGAGTCTTCCGGTCCACGGCCAAAGAACCTTTCACCACCACATCTGCCAAATTAATATATTCCGGCAACATTCCCACTGTCCCCAGATCCATCTTTTTATCATCCACAACAACACTTTTTTTCACTTCCGAATAACCTACACTCCGAAATACCAACACCACCGTTCCCAAGTTTTCTATCTCCAATTCAAAATATCCATCCGCATCCGTGGCACACCCGACTGTCGTACCCTCCACGTTCACGGTAGCCCCAACCAACACCTCTTTTGACTGAGAATCAACAACTCTCCCCTTAATTACCCCTTTTGCCATGATATTCCACGACATACCTAACAGGAACATAGTCCCACAGATCACCTTTAATAACATGCTCATATCACCCTTATTTTAACTCAACAAACAAAGTACCTACTATTTAGCACAAATCATGCTTGCGAAGGTAAGTATTTATTTACAACACTCCTAATCATTTATTAGTTTTATTATGCAGTTGCGATGAGATGTTCATAATCAGAAAAAAAGGTATTCTTCCAAACAAATTATCGAAAAAAATCTAGCAAATTTTGCATATAAAAAAGAGGTGCCCATATCGTCAACATTCACTCCTTTAACCTCCATCAGCTTCGCCGCCAAGAGAGTACGGCGAAGCCGAAAGAAATCTGAATATGACTTTCAGGGCTTCCTCTTCAAAAGCACACCATCAATTCAATCGATCCGATAAAATCAAAAATTCCTATCTTCCCCTCCTCCTTAACAAAATAAAGACTGCGGCAACCAGCATCAAACAAGGCAAAATCCAAGACAGGAATATATCCCAGAAACGCACAAGAGAACCGCCAACTTTATAATCATCATCCAAAAGTGCCGGTCTACGAACATCAATAGGTACCTCGCCATCCGACAACCAATAAAATCCCCCCATAATCAAAGTGTAATTGGCAGAACGAATTCCCGCACGTCCCATACTCAACTCTCCGTTGCTAATACAATCGGCATCCCCCAAGATTATGATTCGCTGTTCACGTTCCCCCACCTGACGAGTCAACGCCACCGAAGTGATATATTTCTGTTGAACCTCCCCGCTGGCAACATCCAAGCTTACAGAATCATCTACAAAATCTGTTGTCTGCAACTCATTCCATACCAACGAATCCGTCTCAAACAACGGGGTCAGCTTAAATCCTTTATCTTCCCCGTATGTCAAAGCAGAAGCAGAAGGCATTGTCACACAATACCCTTGATCCAATATGGCTCCAAAATAATATATTTGTTCACAAGCCTCCCGAGTTGGTAAAGTCTGAATTAATTCCGGGGCAAAATCCTTTGTCGGTTTAACCAGAATACCCGGCACCATCTGTACCCCAAAATCTGCCAAAACAGGCCCCATAACATCCCTCCTGTTCGGTTCACTCAGGATGATCAAATTCCCTCCCCGGGCAACATATTTTTCCCAATTCACCCGTTGTTCCGGTGTAAACGGACTACGCATTTCCGCAAGCAGCAAAATATTAATCTCTTCCGATATTTCATTATCCAAAGAAACCTCTTTTACATCAAACCCTTGATTCATCAACGCATAACGAAAATGCCGATCTTCCCCGAAAGCCGTGTAATTTCGATCTCCGGTCTGATGGATATTCCGTTCTCCATGTCCGGTTACAACTCCCACGGTCGGCAATTTCATGGCCAGCCTCTTCATCGCTGCCGTAATCTCGGCCTCCTTCGGCATCCGGTCCATTCCTCTGAATATGCGTAAAAATGTCTTTTCCCCACTTTCCCGTTCCAACACTCTCACAAACCAATTATCCTCTCTCACTAAATCAATTTTCGCTCTTATTTGTTCCGGAGTCAACACCTTTGTCGAATCCAACCCGTAAATTGTCATTGCCTCATGCGCCCGTTCTTTCAACGATTTAGTCTGCATATACCGACTCGGTTCCACCCCAAGAAGCGTATCATAATAATACACGTATTTCATCTCAATTTCCGGTTTGAAACGAGTATAATGACGGAAATTCTGCTGGTCAGACTTGTAAGCGCTAGGTACTCCCCAATAGATATTATTATCATCCAACAAATTTACGTAGGTCGTAATAGTCAATCCTCCTTTTAATTGGGAGATCACTTCCTGACTATGCTCCGTTAAAGTATTTCTTTTGGTAGCGGTGGCATCATAGTAGGTCATCAAAGACGGACGAGAAGTAAAATACCCTAATACCACAATAACCATGATCACCCCTAGATACTGTCCAGATGTTTTTGTCCACCGTTGTTTCTGCCGAGCGGCTTGCAAACGGATCGTCGCTAAAGTCAGAAACATAGCTGTCACGATGATAAAATACAGTAAATCTTCACTACAAATCAATCCCCGAATAAACTCATTCGCCCGTCCGGAAATAGAAAGCCAATAAGTGATTTCCCGTACGAACTCAACATCCTGCCACATACTTCCCACGTAATTTAACACGCCCAAAATCGTCAAGGTCAGCATGGCCGCCACCACTTGATACGAAGTCAGGCTAGACATGAACAACCCGACCGCCGCATAAACACAAAGCAGCAAATACAACCCCAGTAATCCGGTAAACACCATCGGATAGTCAAAATCCTTAATGGAACACCAGGCCACGACAATATAAATTAACAACACGAACATCATCACCAATCCGTATATCATCATAGACAAATACTTACCAAAAATAATCTGTCTGTTCGTCACGGGTGAAGAATACAACAATTTGATGGAACCACTGCTCAACTCCCGGCTCATCACTCCCATGGTCAACAGAGGAATGTACAAATACAAATATCCCTGAATTACTGGAAATATTCCACCGCTCCATTGATCCACAAAAAGTTTGTATGTCAAATCCGACAAAGAGTATCCCAACTCCTTACCCATAACCATTCCTGCCAGATGTCCCCCGAAAATTCCGGCACTCTGGAACGTGAAAATAATCAATATCAACCACG
>ERZ791923.2683-NODE-2683-length-15245-cov-2.552403_pt1 | contig 15245 bp, 9 predicted proteins | sample MGYA00510133_ERZ791923 | MGnify/ENA primary metagenome ERZ791923 (study PRJEB30046, sample SAMN00792106) | human gut metagenome | study: EMG produced TPA metagenomics assembly of the A metagenome-wide association study of gut microbiota in type 2... | reverse complement strand
ATTGGGTTGAGTTCTGTGGCGAATTGTGTGTTTTGAGTGTTTCTGCGCTTTTAAATTACATCAAATGAGTGCGTTGGATAATTGTGTATGAAAAATGGAAAATAGTGCAACCGAAACGTTTAGAAATAGAGTACATTTGTTAACGGGTTGTGTCGTGTAACTGAACGAGGCGACCCGACCGTCAGCGTAGGGTGGATTGGAAAGAGAGCCGAATGTTTTACAAAACACTTAACTTGATGGGAAATATGAATGTGAATTGCTGTGCCGCGGAAGTGGGCGGCGGGTGGATTCGGAGGCGCATGTTTTGGGGCGTATTGTCTTTTTGCCTGCTGGCAAGTTTGTCGGCGTGCGGTGGGGAGAACGAACGGTCGGAAACGGGGCCGCAGGCCGGGTTTGATATCGAAACCGAATCGTTTAAGTGTCGTGACCCGTTTATTTATTGGCACGAACAGACCGACCGCTATTACCTGCATGTAAATGGAGACGGAAAAATCGAGTGTTACACCAGTAAGGATCTGCGTTGGTGGCGTTATGAGGGCGACTCGTTTACTCCCCCGTACGATTTTTGGGGGACACAGGATTTTTGGGCCCCGGATTTTTATGAGTATAAGGGGCGCTACTATCTCTTTGTGACCTTCAGTGCACCCAAATACAAACGTGGTACGTCGATTTTGGTTGCCGATCATCCCTCCGGCCCGTTTGAACCTTTGGTCAATGCTCCTGTTACCCCCAAAGATCAAATGTGTCTGGACGGTTCGTTGTATGTAGATGAGGAGGGGGTGCCTTGGTTGCTCTATTGTCGTGAATGGCTGGAGACTATCGACGGCGAAATCTATGCTGTGCAGTTGACCGATGATTTGAAGGCGATGAAGGGGACGCCGAAGCTGCTGTTCCATGCATCCGAAGCTCCTTGGGTGGGGGATATTACAGCACAAGGTGTCACCGGCAAGGTGACCGATGCTCCTTTTGTGATGCGTGGTGAGGATGGTCGTTTGTATATGACGTGGTCGAGTTTCCGTGCGGACAACGGTCGTTATGCAATTGGTGTGGCCTACTCCGAGGGAAAAATCACCGGCCCGTGGACGCACGCTTCGACACCGCTTATTTCAGGAGGTGGCCATGCGATGCTTTTCCATACCAAGGCAAAGCGTATGATGATTTCCTATCATGCTCCCAACGCAGCTCCCTCCTATTTGACTTTGCGTAAGGCCTATATTTATCAGGGTAAACTGCTCATCGAATAATACTTACGAACAATGATGCGTTTTTTGCGATGGATGTTGATGGTTCTGCCGGGTGTGTTGATGTGTTCGATTGCCCACGGTGCCGTTCAACCGAACCAAGTCTATCAACTGTCGACTGACAAGACCCAACTGGTATATACGGTGGGGGAGGATGGGCGCCTGATTTTCCGTTATTACGGACCCCGTTTGTCGGATGCAAATCAATTTGCCCGTTGGCGTAGTTACAACCGTCCCGACTGTGACCGCGAGGCCAACTACGAGGCCTATCCGTCGTTTGGATTGGGGTATGTAAACGAACCGGCGCTCAGTGTCGTCAATGCCGACGGCAGTCTGATTACCGAACTTGGTTTCGAGAATTATGAACAGCACCTTTCGGAGGGTGTTGTGCATGGAGTTTTTACGCTTCTCGACCGGATCAGTTCGTTGCGGGTGCAGTTGCATGTCGATGCCTATCAGGAGGAGGATGTGATGGCACAATGGGTCACCATCGAAAACCGAGGCAAGGGAAAGGTGAGTTTGCAACGCTTTTATTCGTCGTTCCTCAATTTTCGCGCTAACAACTACTACCTGACCCATTTCTATGGTACATGGGCAGGCGAGATGAATTGTGTCGAAGAGTGTTTGCAACCGGGTGCGAAGATCATCGAATCGAAAAAAGGCGTGCGCACCACACAAAGTGAGAATGCATCGTTTATTCTTTCGTTGGACCACCCGGCGCAGGAGAATAGCGGCCGTTGCATTGGTGGCGCTTTGGCGTGGTCGGGGAACTATAAACTCTCGTTTGAGGTGGATGAGCGCGATTATCTGAGCCTCCTTGCCGGCATCAATCCGTTCATGTCGGCCTATGCGTTGAGCGAGGGGGAGCTGTTTGAAACGCCTAAGTTTCTATTCACATACAGCACCAATGGCCAGGGAACCGTCTCGCGTAATTTTCACGATTGGGCACGGCGTTACGGGTTGCATGCCGGTACGAAAGAACGCCCCATTTTGCTGAACAGTTGGGAGGGTGCCTATTTCGACTTTGATGAGCAGGTATTGACCAATATGATGGATGATGCAGCCGAATTGGGCGTGGAATTGTTTGTTTTGGACGATGGTTGGTTCGGTAACAAATATCCGCGCAACAGCGCTACAATGGGACTGGGAGACTGGCAGGGCAATGAGAAGAAACTGCCACGAGGTATTCAGTATCTGATTGATCATGCCACCTCGAAAGGGTTGAAGTTTGGTATTTGGATTGAACCCGAGATGGTTAACCCGAAGAGCGAGTTGGCTGAGCGGCATCCCGAGTGGATTGTGCAGAGCCCCGGCCGTGAACGAATCACGATGCGCAACCAGTTGTTGCTCGATTTGGCCAATCCCGATGTTCAGGAGTTCGTGTGGAACGTTGTCGATAAGCTGCTCACTACCTATCCTGATATTTACTATATCAAGTGGGACGCGAATCGTCATGTAGAGCAGGTTGGGTCACCTCACCTCTTGTCGGAAGAGCAGATGCATTTCTGGGTTGATTACATTCGCGGGCTTTATCGAGTATATGATCGCATTCGTGCGAAGTATCCCGATGTAATGTTGCAAGCATGTGCCTCGGGCGGAGGGCGTGTGGATTATGGTTCGTTGCCTTACCACGATGAGTTTTGGACGTCGGACAATACTGATGCCCTGCAGCGCGTCTATATGCAATATGCCACGAACCTGATCTATCCGCCGGTGGCGACGGCCTCCCATGTGTCGGCCTCGCCGGGGCATCAGACCGGTAGCATCACGCCGCTTAAATTCCGTTTTGATGTGGCCATGAGTGGTCGTCTGGGGTTGGAGTTGCAGCCGAAAGATATTCCTGCCGAGGAGATGGCCTTTGCGCGTGAAGCCATTGCCAACTATAAGACGCATGTCCGTGAATTGGTTACCAAGGGCGATTTGTATCGCTTGATTTCGCCCTATGAATGCACGAACAATCATGCGGCTAATTTATTGGTGCGCAAGGACAAGAGTAAAGCGGTGTTGTTTGCCTATTGCACGGGCTTCAACCGGCGCGGAATTCGTCCCACGGTGCATTTGCATGGATTGGATGCCTCGAAACGTTATCGTATTACCGAAATTAACAAGACGGGCAAGCGTAAGGCTTTCTGGGGTGAGGGGCATATCTATGATGGCGCCTATCTGCAGCAAGTGGGTATCGAATTACAAATAGCTCGTCAATATGATAGTGCTGTCTTCCTGTTGGAAGAGGTGAAATAGCGTATGTTAAAGATTATGTAAGGATGATGAAGGCAAAATGGATAGCAACCTGTTGTGCTTTGCTGGCCATGCAAGGAGCAGTGACTGCGCAGGTGTTGGTCGAGACCGAATCTTTTGCACAGCGCGGAGGCTGGGTGCTGGATCATCAGGCTTTCGATAAGATCGAGTCGGCCTATCTTATGGCCCATGGTATGGGGCGTGCTGTGGAAGACGCTTCCACCACTGTGAAGTTTGCAGAGGGAGGTGCTTATCACGTCTATGTAAGCACCTACAATTGGACGGCGCCTTGGTATAGTGGGGAGGGCCCCGGTGCTTTTCAACTTAAAGTCGATAATCGGGCCCTTTCCAATAAACTGGGTGTGACGGGCTCGTGTTGGGGCTGGCAATATGCCGGTCAGGTGATCCTTTCTGCCGGGGAGCATGAGGTGCGTCTGCACGATTTGACAGGCTTCAACGGACGGGCCGATGCGATTTATTTCACCAAAACGAAGGAAGCGCCAGCAACCGATTATCACGTTTTTGCGGCCGAACGCCGTCGTTTGTTGGGTTATACCTCACCGCGTGATATTCAGCAGGTTGATTTGGTCGTTGTAGGCGGTGGGATTGCCGGTTGTACGACGGCCTTGACGGCGGCACGCTATGGCTTGCGTGTCGTGATTGTCGACAACCTGCCGTGGTTGGGTGGAAACAATGCATTGGGTGTGCGTGCCTCTGGGTTGCTTTATAAAAACCTCTATCCCCAGTTGGGTAATGTTACCTGCCAGGTAACGGGTGTCGAGCTCTCGGCCAAAAATGATCCGACTGCTTATCAGGTTGATCCGACCGGCTTTGGCGATGTGAAATATGCTTTTTATGAGCAACATTTGACGCAGCCGACAAAGGATTCGCGAGGTTCGGATATGCTCAATGCCATCGGGCGTTTGGAGTTTCAAGGCGAACCGCCTGCCAATCGACAGGAGCAGAATCTGAAAACTCAGGAGTACTTGCGGCGCAATGCCTCGTTGCAACGCGAGCGACTCTTACGCGAAGCCGGTGTGCAAATCTACCACAATATTCATGTTTTTGACGTGATCAGGGAGGGTAGCGTGATTACCTCGGTCAAGGGTAAATGTCTTCAGACCGGCGAGGAGTATCGCTTTTCGGGGACGCTCTTTGCCGATTGTACGGGCGATGGTACGGTGGGTTATCTGGCTAAGGCGGACTATCGTATTGGGCGCGAAAGCCATGCGGTGGCTCATGAACCTTCGGCGCCGCAGACCGGGGATCGCAAGATGATGGGTTCGACGATGCAATGGTATGCTTTCCCGCGTGCCGATGCGGGGACGTTTCCTCGGCCCGAGGAATTGCCGTGGGCGATGAAAGTCGATAAGGATTACTTCATCGACCGCAGCAGTTGGGCTTGGTGGTGGGAGACCGGCCTTGAAATTGACAATGCCACTGAGGCTGAATTGGTGCGTGACAATTTCTTGCGTGCCGTATTCGGCAACTGGGCCTATTTGAAAAATCATCTTCCCAAGTATGCAAACTATCGTCTCGACTATCTGCAACATATCGCCATGAAACGAGAGTCGCGCCGTCTGCTGGGCGATGTGATTCTCGATGAAACGGATATTTTGGAGCGGGTGGAGTTCCCCGATGCCAGTTTTACCACCACATGGACCATGGACCTGCACTATGCCAAACCGGAAAATGCGGCACGCTATCCGGGATGGGAGTGGGTAACCTACTGCACCCACCATAAGCCGCTGGCCAAGGTCGATCGCTATGATGTGCCTTACCGCGTGCTCTATTCGCATAACATTGATAATCTCTTTATCGGCGGTCGAAACATGAGCGTAACGCATCAGGCGTTAGGTACGGTGCGTGTGCAGATGACGCTCGGCATGGCTGGTGAGGTGACCGGCATGGCGGCCCAGATTTGCAAAAAACATGGCGTCTATCCCCGTGCGGTGTATGAGAAATACCTGCCGGAACTGAAAAAAATGATGAAACGAGGTGCACCGCTCAGGTAAGCCTCATGACTTAAAACAAGAAACCTATGAAACAGCACATGCGCATTCTGTTGGCGGCGTTGGTGCTGATACTCATTCCGTGGTTTGGGAGCGTTGGACAACAACGTCTTGACAAACTGGAAATTTTCGAGGAGGAGTATCCGCGAGCCGGCTATTTCCGCGTTGCCGAGTTTGCCATCCGTAAATTCTACAACGGCGACGAAGGAGGCTATCGTCCTTGGAGCCGTCGCATGGCCGAGTTGTCGGGCATCATGGGTAAGACCGAGTATGAAGAGCTTTTGGACAATAACCCACATGAACAAATCTATACATGGTTTAAGCGCTTCAAGGACGAATATCCCGAGAAATTTGTGATCGTGCACATGAATGGCCGTGGGCGTATCCCCAACTACCGATTGGAGAAGTTTTCACCGGGCCATTGGCTCTATTTCGAGGGCTCGGATGTTCAGACCTCGTTGCCGGCAGCCACAGAGTCCAAATATCGGAAAGAGATGTGGATCGAGGTGGATGATCCGTCACATTTCCGTATGGATAACGGAATGCGTTTCAACCGCCCGGACGATATTACGCTGGTACGCAAAAAGGCAGACGGTACGTTCGACTGGGAGCATGCCGAGTATGTCCGTTTGATCGAGATCCGCGGCAATCAACTGCTGGTGCAGCGTGCCATGTTCAATTCCGAGGCACGCGCATTCGAGGCCGGTAAAACCTATGCGGCGCCGCATGTAATGGGCGGTCCGTGGGAGACGACCTACAATATGGTGTGGTATTACAACCTCTCGACCGCCTGTCCGCGCGATGCTCGAGGCAAGAGCTGTGCCGATGTGCTGCTCGAAGAGTTGTCGGGAAATTTTGCCGAAGGAGGACGCTGGGAGACCTTCGATGGTGTGCAGTTCGATGTGATGATGAGCATTCCGACCACGGGTTATCATGAACGACGCAAGGCTTTGGGGCAGCGGGCCGACGTCAATATGGACGGCAAGCAGGATGATGGCATGATTGACGGGGTGCAAACCTACGGCATTGGCTGCTACGATTTTCTGACGCGTCTGCGGGCTGCGGTGGGCCCCGATCGCATCATTGCCGCCGATGGCCGCGAGCACGGTTGCCAGCGAACCGGCAACGGTGCATTGAATGGCGTGGAGATGGAGGGTATACCCGAGCAGCGCCCTTATGGCTACATTACATGGTCCACGACCTACAATATGTTGAACCTGTGGAAACCGCTGACCGCAAACCCCAAATTCAATTATGGTGCATTCCGTTACAACACGCCAGACCATCTTTCGCGCAAGGAGATGTTCCAATATTACCGTTTGGGATTTGCGCAGAGCGTATTTACCGATTCGTTTATTTTGTGCAACAGTTGGCTGACGCTTCACGAGATACCCAATCTGCGCGAGTTGTTCGATCTGGACAAGCATGAACCTGTAATCGGCTGGTTGGGAAAGCCCCTTTCCGAGGCGCGTTTCATGGCGGCCGAGGCGCCGGATCAACTGAATGGGATGGGTAACCCGATATGTCCCGGAATTCTGACCGATGCCCCTTCGCGTCCCAGCGTGCATGCCTCTCAGCCGGTCACTTATGCTACGGCGGAATTTACTGAGGAGGGTGTGTTGGAGATTACCCCGACCAAGGAGCGGGACGTTTTTGGCTTTGTGTTGCGCAATGTGCCCTACATCTCTGATGAGGTCTATGTCGAGGTGACGATGCGCTCGACCGGTAAGGGGGCTGCCACGCCTGAAGGCTACAACCGGGCCTTGGTTGTGTCGGCCAATCAGCAGCAGAAGCGATTTATGGAGCAGCGCTCGGTGGTGACCGAAAAGTGGACGACACATCGGTTCTATTTCGCCAATACATATGACTGCATGACCCGAACGAAGTTGGTCTATAATCCGAAAGGAGAGCATCAATTCAACCTGCGTTTTATGATGCAGGATACGGATAGTTCGATTGAAATCAAGAAAATTACCGTACATAGTGCCTCCGAAATTGTGGAGCGCACCTTTGAGCACGGCGTTGTGGTGGCTAACCTCTCGAACAAGCCTTATACCTATGAGCCATGCAACACGGTTGTTCCTGCCAAAGATGCCGTATTTATTCGAACTTCAAAAAACAACTCAAAATGATGACACAACAACGCAATCTTCTGTTGCTGGGATGTTTGGCCGGTGTAGGGTGTAGCGATGCGGCGCAGGAGCTTGCCGGCAGTCGCCCGAATATCCTCATTGCCATTGCCGACGACCAGTCATTCCCTTTTGCAGGCGCCTATGGCTGCAATTGGGTGCATACGCCCGCATTTGACCGGGTGGCTTCCGAAGGTATTCTTTTTACGAATTGTTACACCCCCAATGCCAAGTCGGCCCCCTCGCGTGCTTGCCTGTTGACCGGACGCTATTCGTGGCAGTTGGAGGAGGCCGGTAATCACATCGGATATTGGCCTGAAAATCAATATCCGACTTTTTGCGAGGTTTTGTCGCGCAATGGCTATTATGCTGCCTTTACGGGCAAGGGTTGGGCGCCGGGCAATCCGCGTATGCTCGATGGAAAACCGCGTCGATTGACGGGAGAACCCTATCAGAAGCACCGCTTGACGCCTCCGACGTCGAAAATCAGTCCGAACGATTATGCGGCCAATTTTGCACAGTTTCTCGAACAGAAGCCCGAAGGCCGGCCGTGGGTCTTTTGGTTTGGGAGCCACGAGCCGCATCGTGCCTATGAGTATCAGACGGGTGTTAACAAAGGAGGCAAATTGCTCTCTGATATCGACAGCGTGCCGCCCTTCTGGCCCGATAACGATACGGTGCGTCACGATATGTTGGACTACGCCTACGAAATCGAGCATTTCGATACCCAATTGGGAAATATTCTGGCTATGCTCGAGGCGAGCGGTGAATTGGATAACACGATTGTGGTGGTGACTGCCGACAATGGCATGCCTTTCCCGCGTTGCAAGGGATTGGAGTATGAATATTCGAATCATCTGCCGTTGGCTGTTATGTGGCATAACGGTATTCGCAATGCCGGTCGTGAGGTGGCGCAATATGTCAGTTTGATCGATATTGCCCCTACCTTCCTGTGTTTGGCGGGGGTGGATGCTGCAGCTAATGGCATGGCGCCGGCCGGATGCGAACTGACCGATTTGCTGGCCGACAAGCCCATTCACGATCGTGGTTCGATCTTTTTGGGACAGGAGCGCCATGATTATGGGCGACCGCGCAATCAGGGCTATCCGATTCGCTCCATTATCGAAGATGGCTACCTCTACATCTACAACTTCAAACCTGAACTATGGCCGGCAGGCAATCCCGAAACGGGTTATCTCAACACGGACGGTTCGCCGACCAAGACCACGATTCTCGAGTCGCGTCGTCGGGGCGAACAGACGTCTCTCTGGGAGTTGTCCTTTGGAAAGCATTCGGCCGAGGAACTGTATCATATTGAGAGCGATCGTGCCTGTATGCATAATTTAGCCGAAGATTTGGCTTATACCACCCGTAAGGAGCGGATGCGCGAACGTCTCTTTGAGCACCTGCGTGCAACCGGAGACCCGCGTGTGTGCGGCAATGGGGATATCTTTGACTCGTATCCTTTCTACCAGCCGACCAGTTTTGATTTCTATGAGCGGTATATGCGTGGTGAGGTGACCTCCAGCCAAACCGATTGGGTCAATCCGACCGATTATGAACCCACTCCTTTGGATTAATTGAATCAGGTAAACCCCGTATGAAACAGTTTTTAGTGTTATTGCTGACCCTTGCGCTGGCTGGGTGTAGTGGACGTGAGGCTGTGGTTTGCAACCTCGAAACGCCACGTTTGGGCAGTTGGGGCGATCAGGGAGATGGCACCTTTCGCAATCCGATCCTGAACAGCAATTTTCCCGATAGCGATGTGGAGCAGTTGGGCGACAAATGGTATATGATCTCATCGCGTGGTACCTCGATGAAGGGTATGACGATTCTCGAATCGGAAGATTTGGTGAATTGGGAGATCATCGGCGGTATTGTGGACAGCATCACTTGGAAGACCCGTACCGGTGTCTGGGCCGGTGATCTGGTGCATCGTGGCGACCATTGGCTTTGCTATTTCATTGATTTTGAAAAGGGCCTTTTTGTCTGCAAAAGTGAGGATATTCGCGGGCCGTGGAGCGCTCCGCACCTGATATTCGAACGAGCCGGCATGACCGATCCGGCCGTTTTTTGGGATGAGGAGCAAAAGCAGGCCTACCTGCTCTGCAACTACCAGATCGACGAGCTCGGGTTGGAGCGTGTCTATCATCAACGCCTTTTTCGCCTCAGTTGGGACGGTTTTGAGTTGTTGGATGAAGGTAAGGATGTCTATGTGGGCGTTGGTGCCGAGGCTGCCAAAATCTACCGCATCAACGACTTCTACTACCTTTTTATCTCCGAGTGGACGATGGATGGCAAGGGCAACAAAGTCGATCGCCGACAGATTGTTTTGCGGGCTCCAACTATCGATGGTCCTTATGAAAAACGGGTATTGCTGGAGCGAGGTAATGGTACGATGCGTAGCTGTAGCCAAGGCTCTCTGGTACAGGTGCCTGATGGTTCGTGGTGGTATTTTCATCAGTTGGTGCAATCTTCCGATTCGTTCGAAGGGCGTCCTCAGTTTCTGATTCCGGCACATTGGCAGGATGGTTGGCCGTTGCTGGGCGAGGATACCGATGGCAATGGTATCGGTAACACCGTCTGGCAGGCCCGCAAGCCAATTCAGGGCAAGCCGGTGCGTGGAGTGCAGACCGACGATGATTTTTCCGGAGAGGAACTTTCGCCGCAATGGGGGTGGACGGGCAATCCGATTGCAGGAAAGTGGTCGTTGACGGAGCGTCGCGGTTGTTTGCGTCTCTATGGTATGAAGCCAGCCAATCCCAGAGTTCCCCAACGTTCGGTGACCAACCGGGTGATTCAGCGAAAAATGGGCCGGGCTATCGACACGATGACGACAAAGATGTCAGTCGAAGCTATGGCAGATGGGCAGCGTGGCGGTCTGATGTTGACGGGGGCCAACTATGCTGCCGTGGGTGTTGAAAAGAGCCGGGAGGGCTATCGCGTCTATCTCGACACACCTGACGGGGTGGTCTATTCGCCTATCTTTGAAGGAACATGGGTGTGGTTGCGTACGACGCTCGAACAGCGCGAGGGAACTGCGTTGTACAGCCTCGATGGTGAACATTTTGAGCCGATAGGCAACTCCTTCACGATGACTACTGCAGGTTTTAATGGTATCTTTATTTCGCTGTTCAGCTTACATGAAGCGGGGCAGGGTTATGTCGATTTCGACTGGTTTACTTATGATTACGACGGTCCGAAACATCTTGCTTTGGACCTTGGATAATAACCGTAGAACGAATTGAGAAAAAATATGAAAAGGAATGTATTGTTTTTGTGTACCTTGCTCATGGCGCAATGGGCTGTGGGACAAATTCTGGTCGAGACCGAGTCGTTTGCTGATAAGGGCGGTTGGGTTTCTGATCATCAGGCATTTGAGCAGATTCGGTCGTCGTATCTGATGGCGCACGGTCTGGGGCGTCCGGTTAAGGATGCAGTGACCAGTGTGTCGTTTGCCGAGGGCGGCCGCTATCATCTCTATGTGAGCACTTATAATTGGACGGCTCCATGGTATGACGGTAAGGGGCCCGGGGCGTTTCAGGTGTTGGTCGACGGACGACCGTTGGCTGCTGAATTGGGCGTGACGGGTAACAGATGGGAGTGGCAATATGCCGGTGAGGTGACCGTGGGCAAGGGGACTGTTCAGGTGGCCTTGCATGATCTGACCGGTTTCAATGGTCGTGCCGACGCTCTCTATTTTACGAAAGTGAACGAGGCTCCGACGGCCGACTATCAAGCCTTTGCTCCAGAGCGTCTTCGGTTACTGGGTTATGATAAGCCGACGCGGGTGTCAGGGGCCGATTTGGTGGTTGTAGGAGGAGGAATTGCCGGTTGTGCCACGGCCCTGACGGCGGCTCGCTACGGCTTGAAGGTGGTTTTAGTGGATAACCTGCCGTGGTTGGGCGGTAACCATGCTTTGGGTGTGCGTGCCAATGGTCTGATGTATGAGAATCTTTATCCCGAGTTAGGTAATATCACCTGCCAGATTCTCAATGCAAAGGTGACTGAGAAGAATAATCCGGAAGCCTATTTTGTACGCGAAAACCAGACCGGTTATATTCGCAGTTACTACCCGATACCCAATTTGCGCGACTATACGGGGCCTGTTTCGACCTTGATGCAGCAAGCTGAAGAGCATGTCTCGATGATCGAGCGGCGTAACCTCACCAAGCCGGAGCAAAACCAGAACAACAATGAGTACCGTCGCAAGCAGCAGGCCGAGATTCGCAAAACATTGCTCGAAGAGGCCGGCGTAGCTATTTATCAACACATTCATGCCTATAAGGTGGTTGCACGCGATGGGCAAATCGCGTCAATAACGGGTAAGCATCTGCAGAGCGGCGAGGAATTTCTTTTCGAGGGACAGTTGTTTGTCGATTGCACGGGTGATGGCGTAATTGGTTATCTGGCCGGTGCCGAGTATCGTATGGGACGAGAGAGTAAGGCCTATGCCAAGGAGCCTTCAGCCCCCGAGCAGGAAGATCAGAAAAAAATGGGCATGAGCATGCATTGGTATGCCTATCCGCGTGAAAATTCGGGCACTTTTCCCACGGTGGAGGAGTTGCCTTGGGCGATGCAATGCACTAAGGAGTCGGCTACGCGAGGTTCGCAGTGGAGTTGGGAGTGGGAGACCGGTCTGGAAGTAGATAATGCTTTGAATGCTGAGTTGGCACGCGACAACTATTTCCGTGCTGTCTTTGGCAACTGGGCCTATCTGAAAAACAACGAGGAACGGTTCAAAGGGTACCGCCTTGACTATTTGCAATATATCGGTATGAAGCGTGAGTCACGCCGTATTATGGGTGATTTGGTGTTGACCGAAAATGATATTGTCAACCGTGTGAAGTATCCCGATGCGAGTTTTACGACGACGTGGACTATGGATTTGCACTATGCAACGCCCAAGCAGGTCCGGTATTTCAAGGGGTGGGAGTGGATGACTTATTGTACCAATGGCAAGGAGGTTTGGATTCGTCCCTATCATGTGCCGTATCGTTGCCTTTATGCCAAGGATATAGCCAATCTCTTTATCGGCGGGCGCTGCATGAGTGTGACACACCAAGCCCTCGGGACGGTGCGTGTTCAGGCCACATTAGGTATGGCCGGCGAGGTGATCGGCATGGCGGCCAGTCTTTGTGCGAAGCACGGTGTGTTACCTCGTGATGTGTATCGGATTTATCTGAACGACTTGAAGAAACTGATGCGGGCCGGGGCTCCATTGCGGTAGTTGTTTCCCGGAAACTGTTTATTGGGCGTAAGGTGTGTGTTCTCACGTTTTACGCCCAAATTTTTGTTTCAGAGGTGCTTTTTTTATTGAATTCTTTATGTTGGATTTCATGATGTATAGCAACTGTATTATTACGCAAATAAAATGAGAGAAAAATATCAATAGGACTCTTTATCAGAATGGTGGGAAAAACAGCCGCTATGATATTCATGCAGTAAGTTAACATTATAGATCATCGTTCTACCGGGCTGATAGATATTCGCTCATTTAATTCAACCAACGCGTCATTATGTGTAATTTGCTAAACATTCGTGTGGAGTTAATATATTAACAGACATTCTGCAAATAATCATAAAATTAATAATAAACCAACAGTTATTCTATATAGGAAATAGGCCAAAACAGATTTGTTTGCCCCACTTCAGTTAGCGGTAAGAATTTGTTTTTACAAATAGAAATATTTATGTTTGCGAAAGGAACCAAATATCCATCTGCATTTCACAAACCACCGAAACTGCCAACCCATGCCTGAGCAACCGACCGATCCGGAACTCGTGGAGCGCCTTTCAACCGGAGACGAAGATGCATTCTGCCTGCTCTATGCCCGCTACTGGGAACGGCTGCGTAATTTCTGCTATCGCTTTGTCCGCTCACAAGATTTGGCCGAAAACTATGCTCAGGACATTTTTCTGAAAATCTGGGAAAATAAAGAGCTTCTCGACCCCGAAAAGTCCTTTTCCTGCTATCTCTATACGATAGCCCGCAACAAGGCCATCAACTACCTGCGACAAGTGGCCCGGTCGGAATCGCTGACCCGGAAATTGATCAAGAGCTATACCGACAGGACGGTTACCGAATCGGAAGGAGGCGAAGAGCTGCTCGAAAAAGATTATCTGCTTCTTTTACAGAATGCAATCCACAGTTTGCCGCCACGGCAGCAAGAGGTATTCCGCCTGAGTCGAAATTGCAACCTGTCCCATAAAGAGATCGCCGAGCGGCTAGGACTTTCAGTCTATACAGTACAAGAATATATATCCTGCTCGATCAAATCGATCAAACTGTATGTCAGCAAATACTCCGGGATCGTATTTTCCCTATTATTCATCCTTTCCAACACCACAAAGCCATGACCCGGAAAGAAAGAACAAAGAAATTGGTCTTGAAATACATAGACAATTCCTGTTCGGCGAACGAACTCGAAGAGCTCCTGACCATGCTGAGGAACAACACGGCCGATCTGCAGGAATTCGATGCCGCCGCCAAAATTTGCTGGGACCGGGAGCGGAACGTCCCGCCCCGAGAAGCACAAATGCATTATCAGGAGCAAGCTCGAAAATTGTTACGAAAGACAGCCGATGTCAGAAAGCGGCAAAGTTCCGGATGGTTAACAATAGTACGGCGTACGGTAACCATTGCAGCATCAGTAGCACTGCTTTCAATCGGCGGTTATTATACTCTGCATGGTATTTTCAATGACGCCCGGACCAAAGAGACCTCCTACGCCAGTATCGAAGTCGGCTTGGGTGAAATCCGCCGCATTGAACTGCCCGACGGTACACAAGTCACGCTTAACGCCGCCAGCTCGATCCGCTACAACCGCCGGTATGGGAAAGAAGATCGCCGGGTCTGGCTGACGGGCGAAGCCTTTTTTGACGTCAAATCTGACCCCGAGCACCCGTTCTTGATTCACTCCAATAAACTGAACATACGGGTTTTGGGCACTTCATTCAACGTAAAAGCCTATCCGGAAGATATTCAGACGGCCGTAACCGTACGCACGGGAAAAGTCGGGGTCAGCTATGACCAAGATGATATCCGCATGAGCCTGCAGCCCGAGGAGCAGTTGCTTATCGATACCCGGAATCACACGGTTTCTCGAACGCACACGGCTGTGGAAGATGCGCTGTCATGGATACACGGAAACCTGACATTCTCCCAGCTTCCCATCTCCGAGGTCGTAAAGATGTTACGCCGCCATTACGCCAGCGACATCGTACTACAAGACACGACCTCCCATGCCCTGCTTTCCGGCACACATGACAACAAGTCACTGGAGTCCGTTCTGCAGTCGATTTGTTTTTCAGCGGGACTGCAATATAAAAAAGAAGAAAACCGCTACCTGATTTACTGATATCAAATCCCATATTCCAGAAAAACTGAAAAACAACAGTTTTTTCAGGGCCCGATCCCCAGACGGGCCCTTTTCGTTTGTATTACTATACAGAAAGGGAGAGGGCTGTCCCTCCCTCAATTTACTAACCTATTATTCTATCAATATGGATTCCCAATTTACCAAACTACTCCTGCTGTTGGGCCTACTCCTGCAGACAACAGTCCCGGGGTTCGGTCAGGAACGAAGAGATGGAGTATTTCGGGAAACCGATCTTTCGATCGA
>ERZ791923.2668-NODE-2668-length-15315-cov-3.183945_pt1 | contig 15315 bp, 10 predicted proteins | sample MGYA00510133_ERZ791923 | MGnify/ENA primary metagenome ERZ791923 (study PRJEB30046, sample SAMN00792106) | human gut metagenome | study: EMG produced TPA metagenomics assembly of the A metagenome-wide association study of gut microbiota in type 2... | reverse complement strand
CGACCATATAATCTTCGCCTTCGAACTCTTTCTTCGGATAGAGGCAGTTGTCACAACAGCCGCAGTTGTCTTCTTCATAGGTTTCTCCGAAATAATGGAGCAGTACTTTACGCCGGCATAAAGAAGTCTCGGCATAAGCGACTGTTTCCATCAGCAATTGTTTACCGATTTCCTGTTCGGCAATGGGTTTCCCCTGCATAAACTTTTCGAGCTTTTGGATGTCTTTAAAACTATAATAAGTCAGACAGATTCCTTCGCCACCATCCCGTCCTGCCCGTCCTGTCTCCTGATAATACCCTTCGAGACTTTTAGGAATGTCGTAATGGATGACAAAGCGTACGTCTGGTTTGTCGATCCCCATACCGAAAGCGATGGTCGCTACAATAACGTCCACCTCTTCCATCAGGAAGCGGTCCTGGTTGGTACTTCGGGTACTGGCATCCATTCCCGCATGATAAGGAGCTGCTTTGATACCGTTGATACTAAGCACTTCCGCCAGTTCTTCCACTTTCTTCCGGCTCAGACAGTAGATGATACCGGATTTCCCTTCATGGTTTTTAATAAACTTAATAATGTCTTTCGTGACATCTCCTTGTTTAGGACGTACTTCGTAGTATAGGTTCGGTCGGTTGAAAGAAGATTTAAAAACCTGGGCATCCATCATATCCAGGTTCTTCTGGATGTCGTTCTGCACTTTGGGTGTCGCTGTCGCAGTCAATGCAATGATCGGCGCTTTACCGATTTCTTCGACGATCGGACGGATTTTCCGGTATTCTGTCCGGAAATCGTGGCCCCATTCCGAGATACAATGTGCCTCATCCACAGCAAAGAAAGAAATCTTGATCTTCTTTAGAAATTCAACATTACTTTCCTTGGTCAAGGATTCGGGAGCAACATAGAGCATTTTCGTTTTACCGCTCAAAATGTCTTCTTTCACATTTAAAATCTCATTTTTGGTCAACGAAGAGTTGAGAAAATGCGCAACTCCTTCAGCGGCTGAAAATGAACGCATGGCATCCACCTGATTTTTCATCAGAGCAATCAGCGGAGAAATAATAATCGCGGTGCCCTCGAGAAGCAATGCCGGTAATTGATAACACAACGATTTACCACCTCCTGTAGGCATCAATACAAAAGTGTTATTTCCTGCCAGCACGTTCTTAATGATGGCTTCCTGATTTCCTTTGAAATGATCGAAGCCAAAATACTCTTTTAATTTTGCGTGTAAATTAATCTGCAATCCCATTGTATTATTCATATATTTTGCACACCCTTTTTCTCAAGGAAATGCAAATTTATAACTTAATTTGTTTGGACAAACAAAATGGCACAATAAATGTTATGATCACCTAAGCAAATGAATGACAAAAATTGGTATTTTTGTCGTTTAGTAAAGTTATAGGAAAAAAATCGGGTTACCATAATTTTTTCTGATTTTTTTGGCATAAATATTGTCTATTGTTTAAGAAATATTTTAAAGAATAATCTAAGATGGTTGATATTAAGGAGGTTGCAAAAAAAGTAATTGCTGATGAAGCTTTAGCTATACAGAATCTGGCTCGATTTATCGACGACGATTTCGAAAAAGTGGTCCGGTTGATCTATAATACGAAAGGACGGGTGATCGTTACAGGTATAGGTAAAAGTGCCATTATTGCCCAAAAAATAGTGGCTACTCTCAATTCGACCGGTACTCCTGCTGTTTTTATGCATGCGGCCGACGCTATCCACGGTGATCTGGGGATGATTTGCCACGACGATGTCGTCATTTGTATTTCCAAAAGCGGGAACACCCCCGAAATCAAGGTGCTGGTCCCGTTGATCCGGAATGTCGGTAACGAACAGATCGTGGCTATGGTATCGAATACCGATTCTTTCCTGGCAAAGAATGCGGCTTATGTATTGAAAGCACAGGTCGACCGTGAAGCTTGCCCGAATAATCTGGCGCCGACCAACTCGACGACAGCACAACTTGTGATGGGAGATGCCCTTGCTATTTGTCTGATCCAATGCAGGAGTTTTTCAAGCCGTGATTTTGCTAAATATCATCCCGGAGGATCCTTGGGGAAACGTTTATATACCCGGGTATCCGATGTATTCGATCAGGATAACCGGCCTTATGTATCTTTGGAAGACGGAATCCGTAAAGTGATATTGGAGATGTCGGGCGGAAGATTGGGCGCAGTGGCGGTGACCGATGCCGAAGGAGGATTGTTAGGCATTATTACCGACGGGGATTTGAGACGTATGCTCGAGAAATATGAAGATGTGGATGGCTTGAAAGCCCGGGATATTATGTCGGTTTCTCCGAAAACTATTCAGGAAGAAGAACTCGCTTACAACGCTTTCCAGAAAATGGAACAGAATAGTATCACTCAATTGGTGGTCGTGGACGAAGATAAAAAATACAAGGGAATGGTTCATATCCACGATATATTGAGAGAAGGGGTAGTATAATGATCATGAATAAAAGAATCGTATTATTAGTTGTATTACTGTTACTTGGACAATGCATGTGGGCTCAGAGTACCCGGGTGAAGGGGAAAGTGACGGATGCCAAGACGGGAGAAGTTTTACCTCTGGTCAATGTTTTTTTTACCGGGACGACTATTGGAATGACCACCGACTTCGATGGAGAATATTACCTCGAAACCCGCGAAGAAGTGACTGAGCTCCAGGCGTCTTTTGTCGGTTATCTCCCGAAAACAGTAAAGATAAACAAGGGGGCGTACAATGCTGTCGATTTTCAGCTGGAACCTCAGACTTTCGATCTGGACGAGGTAAAAGTTACTCCCGGAGAAAATCCGGCACATGTGATCCTCCGGAATGTCAGTAAAAACAAATACAGAAATAATCCTGCCCGGTTCGAACAATATTATTGTAAGACTTATACCAAGATGGAGCTCGACCTGACGAATATCAAGCCAGGGTTTAAAAATAAGAAGTTACAAAAGAATTTCGGATTTATCTTCGAGCACATGGATACTTCGGTCATTACGGGAAAGGCTTATCTGCCTGTGATGATTTCCGAAGCTTCTGCCGATTATTATTACCGGAAGTCACCGTCCTTATCCCGGGAGATTGTGAATGCCAGCCGGATTTCCGGTATTGAAGAAGACTATACCCTGGCGCAGTTTACCGGCCATTTACATACCAACGTCAATTTTTACGACAACTATATCGATATTTTCGAAGTACGTTTCGCCAGTCCGCTTTCGGATCACGGGCTTTTATTTTATAAATATTTCCTGGTCGATAGTTTGCAGATCGATGGCCGGAAGACCTATAAAATCAGATTTCATCCCAAATCTTTCTCTACACCTGTATTGGATGGGGAAGTAAATATCGATTCGATGACCTGGGCATTGCAATCGGCTCACGTCAAAATGATGAAGGGGTTGAATGTGAACTGGATCAGACACCTGGTGTTGGATAATGAAAATCAGTTCCTGGACGATTCGGTCTGGTTTCCGAAGCAGGATAAAATCTTTGCCGATTTTTCCATCGTCATGTCCGATTCTTCGAAGATGGTGTCCTTTTTGGGGCACCGGCAAGTAGATTACTCGCATATACAGCTGAATCCGGTCATTCCCGACAGGGTGCTCAAAATGGATAATAATGTGATTATCGATAATAATGTCCTGAAAAATGACGATCGTTTTTGGGATACGATCCGGCCCTATGCATTGAGTGGTAAGGAAAAACAGATCTATGGAATGGTCGATTCGATTAAAAACGTACCCCTGTATCAAAATATATACACGATTGTCTCTATGGTCCTGGGTGGGTATTACGATACCGAATATGTAGAGTGGGGACCTTATTATAAGTTGCTTAGCTTCAACAAACAGGAAGGATGCCGTTTTCAGTTGGGCGCCCGGACTACAACCGATTTCAGCAAGAAAATCCGTCTTTTCGGTTACGGAGCCTATGGAACGAAGGATCGTCGCTGGAAAGGAGCCGGTGGATTCGATTATTCCTTCAACGATTTACCGACTTCGAAGTTATCGGTTGCTTTCAAACACGATGTCGTGCAATTGGGAGCGGGAATCAATGCGTTTACCGAAGGAAATATCCTGAGTTCAATCTTTTCGAGAGGGGATAACGATCGGTTGAGTATGGTCAACCAGTTGGATGTGAACTTTGAAAAAGAATGGCGGCAAGGGGTTTCCAATACTTTGGGGGTACAGGTCAGGGACCTGTTTTCTAATCCTTATGTGCCTTTTGTGAAACCTGACGGAGAATTGATGCCCTCTGTACAGTCGACGATAGTACGCTTGAATACCCGTTTGTCTAAAGATGAAATAGTCGTTCGTAAAGCATTCGATAAATACAGTTTAGGATCCGATTATCCGATTATCGGCGTCGATCTGGCCATGGGGGTGAAGGGGCTGTTTAAAAATGACTATGAATTTTACCGGGCTGTAGCTTCTATCAATTATGATTTTCCGATTTCGCCGATCGGTAAGTCTCATGTGGTACTGACCGGAGGAAAGATTTTCGGAAAAGTGCCTTATCCTTTACTGAAACTTCACGAAGGAAACGCTACCTATTTTTACGACCCTTATGCTTTTTCGTGTATGAATTACTATGAGTTTGCTTCGGATACCTGGCTGGCATTTTTCTACGAACATCACTTTAAAGGTTTCTTTTTGGGGAAGATCCCTTTGATGAAAAAATTGAAATGGCGGGAAGTGTTTATTTTCAAAGGATTGATCGGCACACTTTCCGATAAGAATAACGGAAGCCTGCCCGATACCCGGGCCGTACTGTTATTCCCCGAGGGAATGTCCTCGGTGTCCAAGCCTTATTTTGAAACAGGGGTCGGCATAGAAAATATTTTCCGGCTGTTCCGGATCGATGCGATATGGAGACTGACTCACCGCGAAGACCGGCCAGGACAACATGTTCAGAATTTTGCTATTAATTTTTCTGTTCATTTGAATTTTTAAATCATTTTCCTGCAGGCATTGTATTTTTTTTTCTTCCTCTCTGTCTTTTTCTTATCTTTGTATTCTAAAACAGCACGTGATGATACTAAAAGCAGAACATTTGATAAAAAAATATAAAAGTCGTACCGTTGTCAAAGATGTATCGGTGCAAGTGGAGCAAGGAGAGATTGTGGGTTTGTTGGGGCCTAATGGTGCTGGGAAAACGACTTCTTTTTATATGATTGTCGGACTGATCACTCCGAATGGCGGGCGGATCTTTCTGGATGATCAGGAAATAACCAAAGAACCGGTTTATAAACGTGCACAGTTGGGGGTAGGTTATCTGGCACAGGAGGCTTCGGTGTTCCGGCGGCTGAGTGTCGAAGATAATATCCGTGCTGTATTGGAAATGACCAAAATGACCAAAGAAGAGCAGAAAGACCGGCTCGAAGAAATGCTCGACGAATTCGGGTTGCAGCATATCCGTAAAAGTCTTGGAATCCAGTTGTCGGGAGGAGAACGACGCCGTACGGAAATTGCCCGGGCACTTTCGATTCGGCCTAAATTTATTCTGTTGGACGAGCCTTTTGCCGGTGTAGACCCTATCGCAGTCGAAGATATTCAAAATATCGTACAGAAATTGAAGGATAAGAACATCGGTATTTTGATTACCGACCACAATGTACAGGAAACACTTTCGATCCCCGACCGGGCCTATCTGCTTTACGACGGCCGTATTCTGCAAGCCGGAACAGCAGAGCATCTGGCTGCCGACCCGGAGGTACGAAGAGTATATTTGGGGAAAAATTTAGAATTGCGCCGCAAAAAATAATCTCCGGCTAAAACGTAGAATTATTCCGGTCCCCGAACACGAACAAGGACCGGAATAGAAAGAAAAAATAAACCTGGATTTTTATTTTTAATTATTATTTCTTTTTATTAATTTCCGCAACAAAAATATCCAATTCAGAAGAGTAAACCTGTATGGTCCAAGTTCATTACGGAGGTATTGATAAGCTCTTTTTTTTAAGGTTTTCAGTGTATTAACCGAAATTTTCAATTGTTCGGCGATTTGGGGATTAGATACTCCTTTCAGCGTCAGTAGTACAATTTTTCGTGTCTGTTCCGGTAATTTATAAATTGCATCGTACATAGATCCGAATACCTCCTCTTCTATGATTTTACGCTCCAATGGCTCCCTCAATTCATTTTGTAGCCATACATTGAGTTCTGTACTATTCCTGTTCCGTACTTTGTCATGCCGGAGATAATCAAGTGCTGCATTCCGGACATTCCGGAAAAGATATACACGGATAGCTGCAAAGCTGTCAAATCCTTTTAAATGATCCCACAACTGGATAAAAGCCTCTTGTACCAAATCTTCCGCTATGTCTTTGTCTTTAACATAGTGAAATGCGAATGACCAAAGTGAAGTGTAATGGCGGTCGAATAACCGGTCGAATACATCTGGCTGGTCATATGAGAACTCCTGTGAATCAGTTTTAGCCTGGTTGTCTGGGGCTTTTTTCAGCATAGTATAATAAATAACACACAAAAATAATGACAAATATATGAAATTACTTATTTCCCCCTATAATTAATTAGTAATCCTATATATTTTTTCAGCCATTAAAATATTTTATGTTCTCTACTATATCATTTTTTTCCGATTGTTTCTAATGCTTTGTCTACAACTAATACTTCATTACCTGGCATGTATCCGGAATGGGTCCATACCACTTTCTTATCGTTTATAACTAAAACATGGGGAATTGCTGAAATATTGAATGCTTTATATAGCTCTTTGTTCGGGTCGAGCAGTACTTCGAAAGGCCATTTTTTCCCTTTTACAAGGGATTTGACTTTAGCCATTGCTCTGGCATCATCAATTGATACTGCTATAATCCGGACTTTATTTTTCCAGGAGTCTTCCAAATCTTTTAATGCTTCCAGTTCGCTTTGGCAAGGCTTACACCAGGTCGCCCAAAACGATACGATTACCGGTCCTTGTTGTACAGCTTCTTTAAAAGTAATTTCTTTTCCGTCCAATTGTTTTAAGGTTACATTTTCCGGAATCGTCTGTCCGGAAAGTTGTAGGTCACAGATCAGTGAAGTGAGTAAAATTAAAATTTTTGTTTTCATTTTTTCTTTTTATTAGGATGAATAAGTTATTTCTTTAAAAAAAACGTGTACCCCTGTTATTCGGGTGACAACTCTTTTGATTTTCTAAATAAAATCATAGGGATATTTCCGGGAAACGAATGAAATGGAGCTTACCCTTTGCCTCCGGAAAAATATTTTTCCTGAAATGTGTTTTTTTCAGTCACCCTGTCGGGTGGGGTGTACGTTCTTTATTTGAAAAATAACTTTTAAACTTATAAAATTATGAGAAAATCGTTTTTATTGTTTTTGTCTGTTATCTGTGTGATAGCGTTTTCTTGTTCTGATTCGGATGATGGAGACGATACTGGTGACGGCATTTTAAGCGGTCTTACCCTGACTTCAGACCGTTCTTATTTTTCTGCAGATGGGGTGGATGCTGTAGTTTTTACCGTGAAGGACAATACCGGGAAAGATGTAAGTACACAGTGTGTGTATAAAGCCAATGACCAGGAATTAGTCGATAACACTTTGTCTTCTGCCACTCCGGGTACCTATAAAGTTGTAGCAACTTACAAGGGAATAGTATCTAATACCTTGGATGTGATTGCTATGAATGAGAATGTAAAGTTAAAGGTGGCTTCTGATAAAAAGAGTATTGTGGCAGACGGGGGAGATTTTGCCTGTCTTTATTTAGTTGATGAACAGGGAAGCCGTATTTCTGAAGGAGAGTTTTATATCGACGGGAAAAAGTTAGATAGCCCCTATTTCGGAACGACAGAGGCCGGGATGCATCGAATTACTGCAATGTGGCAGGGTAAAGAAGCTGAAGAGGCATTGAATTTGGGAGCATTTAAAGAAGGTGAATTTACTGCGCGTATGTTGGTAGAAAGTCTGACAGGAACGAATTGCGGATACTGTACCAATACGATCAAATTACTGACTGAAGGAGATGCATTGGCCCGGAAAGATCCCAGAATCGTTTTGATCGAGACGCATTATCAGGGACAATCTCCTGAAATGTGGCAGAAATACGATGAACGTAGCCGGGAGATGGAGAAAGCTTTTATTGCATATTTCGGTTCTACGGGTACTCCTTCGGTATATTTAGATCGTAATAAAGATAAATTTTCAGTCGATGCCATGGGGCGTGATGGGTTACTGTCAGCTATTAAATCCAAGGCTGAGGTTGCTATCGCCATTAAAAATTCTTTGTCGGAAGATAAAAAACAAGTTGAATTGACTGCCGTGATCGGTAGTAAAAAATCTTTCAACGGTAAAGTGATCGCTGCTTTGGTTGAAGATGGTATGTATTTGAATCATGTTTCTTTGGGGATGATAGAGTGGTTCCATACTATGCGTGATTATATGCCTTCATTTGAAGGAGAGGAAGCGGTGGCTTTTGAACCGGGTGCTCCGAAAGAAATTAAATTCCAGCTCAATATGGGAAAAGCAGATCCGGTAAAGAGTACGCTTGTGGTTTTTGTAACGAACGAACAGGGGTTGGTTGAGAATGTTCAGCAGGTAGTTGTTGGGACGAATGTCGGTTATTAAATCTTTGAATATAGGTAGGAATGTATAAGTGTAAAATTCCTGTTTTATTGGTTGTATTTGCTGTATTTTCCGGGTTTGTACAAGCCCAGGAAATACAGCGCTCCAAGGGACATTTTAGCGGAAGTCTGGAGACGAACTGGGGATTCTACATGAAGGATGATAAGTTGGGGGTGAAGAAGGTGGAAGATAAAGTGGCTACCAATACTTATCTGACTTTAGGATATTCATTTAAAGCTTTCCGTTTTGGTTTGGAATATGATATCTATGAACCTCCGATGATCGGTTTTTCTCCGGAATGGGAGGGATGTAAGTTGATGAGAGGATTTGCTGAATGGGCCGGTGAGTCTTTGGAATTACGTGCAGGGACGGTATATGAACAGTTTGGAAGTGGTTTGATTTTCCGTACTTATGAGGAAAGGGCCTTGGGGATTAATAATGCCTTGATGGGGGGGAATATCAGGTGGCGTCCGTGGGATGGGGTGACCTTGAAAGTTGTGGCCGGAGTACCGCAGAAATTTCAGGAATATGCTCCGGTACGGATCTATGGTACAGATGGAGAAATAGATTTGGGAAGTTTGTTGTTCCCGGAAAACGGAATGCTGCTTTCGGTGGGTGGTTCCTGGGTATTGCGTGATGACAGAAGTGATGAACATGATGTGAAGGCCGACCGGGTAGTACGGAATTATGCCGGCAGGCTGGATTTGTCCAAAGGAATATTTTCCCTGGGAGGGGAATATGTTGCAAAAAGTCGCTCTGTGTATTGGGACGACGCATATAACATCCGCTATGGAAAAGGTCGTAATGTACTGTTGTATGCAGGGATCGATGCTCCGGGAATAGGTTTTTCCGCAACATTTCGTGCTTTTGAAAACGGAGATTTGCGGGTAGACGATTGTTTAAACGATGAAAGTGTCAGTTTGAATTATGTGCCGGCATTGACTATGCAACATAAATATGCATTGTTGACTTTATTTCCGCATGAGATAAAAATGGCAGGAGAGACAGGAGGACAATTCAGTTTGTTTGGGGAGTTGCCTATGGGGGGGAAAACAGGAAATCCCCTGTCTTTTGCAGTGAACGGATCTATGTATCGGAGCCTTACTGTGAAAAAGGACGATGAGAGTACATATCTTTTCAGGCAGAAAGGAAAATTACTTTATGGAGAGATCGGCTTGGAATTGGAGAGAAAATGGTCGAAGAGTTTCAAAAGTACATTGTTGTTTTTCCACCAGAGGAAACTGGAATTCAGTAAATATGGTTTTGGGAATATGAGGATGGACTCAGAGGTGTTGGTTGCTGATCTGCTTTACAAAATTACCCCGAAAACTTCTTTACGGATGGAGTTGCAGCATGTGTGGAGCGACTCAAAAGATAATCAGCGTTGGGCCATGGGATTGTTAGAGCTGGGATTAGCTCCGGCATGGATGGTATATGTAAGCGATATGTGTAATTATGAAAGTTATGGTGACAGCCTTCATTATTATCGTGTCGGAGGGAGTTACAGCTGGCGTAGCTTGCGGGCATCTATCGATTATGGCCGGAATCGGGAGGGAATACAATGTGCCGGGGGAGTATGCCGCTATTTTCCGGAACATACAGGAGTTACTGTCATGTTATCCGTTGCTATTTAAAAATGGTTAACCATTAAATATAAATTTATGAAGACAAAATATTTATTTTTTAGTGTTTTATTCGTGTTCATCGCATGGGGTATCGTTGCCTGTAAAGATGATGATGGGCTCGATATGCCTGTTGAGTTGACAATTGGCGGAAATCAAACAGCTTTTGAGTTTCCGGCAATGGGTGGAGAACAAAAACTGGCAATGAAATCCAATTATCCCTGGGGTGCGGAAATGTCTCCATTGGAAGACAGTGTATGGTGTAAATTGAAAGTCTCTGAAAAAGAATTGGTGATCAGTCCTTTACAGAATCTGGATACATTAGTGCGCTCTTCCCGGGTGAAAATTTTTTCAGGGGAAGGGGAAAATATGAAAACTTTGTACCTGGATGTGGTCCAAAAGGCCGGAGATAAAATGTCTATTATGTTTTCTCCGGAAAAAGTCGTTTTTTCTCCGAAAGAAGAAACCCGGGAAGTGATGTATATGACTTTCAGTCCGGAAATCGAGTACAAGTGGCGTGGCGATACCTTGGTCGATTGGATTACCGTACAACTCGATGCAGAAAATTCAAAATTATTACTGACTTCCGAATTTAATGAATTGTTGACAGCCCGTCGTGCAACGTTGGAAGTATCCGGTGGTGTCGGAGGTAACCGTTTCACCGATACTTTGGCTATCGAACAAATGGGAAATGAGCCGATGATCGTGGCGAATCCGGATACTGTCCGTATAGATGCTGCCGGAGGTACTGTTGATATAGAAGTTTTATCGACAGTCGAGAAATATAATGTAAATGCCGGGGGATGGGTAAAAATGGAACCGAAAGAAGGGGAAACAGATAAATACCTGTTATCAGTGGAGGCTAATCCGACTTTGAATGAACGTTCTATTGGAATTTTACTTAGCACACCTTATGGTGCTACTCCTTTTGTGAACGGAAGATTGACAGTTATCCAGGAAGGAAGTGTTTTGGCGAAAATTTCTACCGACCAGGAAAAAGTCAATTTTAAAACAGAAGGCGGTGAGATAACGGTGAAGGTAAACTCTTCCTGGGAAAACTGGAAAGCAGAAGTCAATGAAGAGGCGCAGGAGTGGTGTTCTATCAGTACAGAGGGAGATGTGCTGAAGGTGAATGCGACTGTTTCCGAGCTGGAAACAGATCGTACGGCTACCATCACCCTGAGTACCGGTGCGGCTTCTAATACGGCTTCATGTGAGGTGGTTGTAACTCAGCTCGGAACCAAACCGTCACTGGTACTTTCGACAGACCGGGTTACCTTGAATGAGGCTGGAGATGAAGTGATTGTAAAAGTCTCTACGAATGCAAAACTATGGGGAATGACCCTGCCTGAAAGCGAAGATAAATGGTGTACTGTGATACAGGATGATATTAATAATCAGATAAAGATCAGTGCTACACCTGCAGAAGCCGGTTCCCGTTCTGTCGAATTAATCGTTGAGATTCCTCAGACGGATGTGAAAGTGAAATTGACTATTATACAAAGTAAATATTATAAAGTAGGTGATTTGTATGTAGTCAATGGTGAACCCTTAGGTCTGGTATATGAAATCAGCGACGGAGGTGCCCATGGTAAAGTGGTAGCTTTGAAAGCTCACAGGGATCTGAATCTGTGGTATCGTACAGGATTACCTTATGATGAAATCCATCCGGAGGATCCTAATAATGTGGGAGTAATTGCCCGTAGTGAGACAGACGGACAGGAGAATATGAAAGCTTACAAACAGATCCCCGATTGGAAAACTCATTATCCTGTAGCTGCTTATGTCAGTGATTTGAATGACGAGAATGGAAATCCCGGATGGTATCTGCCGGCTATTAAAGAAGTACAGGCAATGGTAGGCTGGATTGACGGGGAGGTTTTATCTCCTGATGGTGAAGCTGGGCAGGAGCCTTCTGAAGCCATGAAAGAAAAACGTAAAGCTATTAACCAGTTGATCGTTGATAATGGAGGCAATGAGTTCTATTTCTATGGATATGATGTCAGTTTTATCATTGATCAGACCAATGCATGGGAGGCAGATTATTTCAACCGGATTTATACCTCGACAGAAACCGATTATCAGGTACATCCGATGGTATTTAAATTTTATTTGCGAAATGGTTGGTGGGAAACGATGCATGTCTATGGAGATCTGGCCAGAAGTTATGGAGAAGTTCGTCCGTTCCTTGCATTTTAACAAGTAAAAATATCAGATATGAAATATTTAATTAATTTATTGTTTCTTTTGGGAGCAGCCTTCTTTTTAGGAGGTTGCTCAGACAACGGCGATCCTGTAGATACGCCCCGGCTGGAAGTCTCGGAGAGTTCCCTGCGTTTCGGTTCTCTGGCAACAGAGCAGGTTATTCAGGTAACTTCTAGTGAGGCCTGGAAAATTGCAAATATTCCCGACTGGTTATCGGTGGAGCCGGTAAGTGGACAAGCCGGAGAATATGAGGTAAAGGTTGCGGTAATTGAAAATACGACTGAAGTAGAACGAAAAGTACGCCTGGTGGTTCAGGCAGGAACAGAAAACTGGAATTTGCCGGTATATCAGCTGGAAAAAGGAGTATTGGAGATCAACGAAAAAGAGTTCATCGCTTTGTATAACCATACTTCCCTGAAAGTTCCTTACCGGTCAAACGGCACCTTGAATGTAACTTTCAGCGAAGGCGTGGATTGGATAACAGCTCCTGTCACCAAGGCGGTGACCGACCGGAATCTGGCTTTAACTTTGACTGTGAACAATTCCAATGTTATCCGGGAGGCTATAGTTTATCTGAAGGACACTCAGAGTAATCTGAACGATACATTGAAAGTGACCCAATATCCGGAACCCAAATGGAAGTTGGACAACGATAAACTGTTTGCCAAATATGATATGACAGAATTGACACATTCGTTTGAATGTAATATACCTTTCGATGTGGTGTTTGACGAAGAGGAGGTGAGCTGGGTAACACTTAAGGAAACAAAAAACGAAGACGGTCAATTCAAGATGGTTTTCAAGTTAGAGCCCAATACAGGTGAGTTTTTCAACCGCACGAAATTGCATCTGAAAAATAAAGTACTGGGATTGAGCTTCCCGTTATCTTTGAGTCAGATGTACAAAACTTACGACGGACATACTGTGATCTGGAAAAAACCGACTTATAATGATCCTTTTGCATCAGTACCTGATTTCCAGTGTATTACTTTCAATTTTATTTTGATTGGAGATGGTTTCACGAAAGAAGAAATCGAATCGGGGGTTTATGATTTGTATTGTCAGGAAGCGATGGAGGGTATGGAATCGCTGGAGCCTTTCAAAACTTATTCGGAACGTTTCGGATTTATCCTGCTGCATGCTGAATCTGCCGAATCTGGATGTACGGACTATAATGCGACTTATGGAGGACCTAAGGTGGTAGATACCCGTTTTAAATGTTCTTATGATGAGTTCGGAACCGGTATGAACTGTGATTATACAGCTATTCAGGAGTTTGTCAAGACTAGTATTGAGGGTGCAGGTTTGGACTATATTCCGACGCAGGATGTTGTGATTGTGATGGCTAACGGTAAACGTTACGGAGGGGTAGCCAACCTGACCAAATCTGGAGAAGGTGTCGCTATTTGCCCGGTATCTGAGGAGCCTTTCCCGAATAATTTTGTCCAGATTTTGCGCCATGAAGCCGGAGGACATGCTTTCGGAAAATTGGCCGATGAGTATTCTTTCGGTGGGCCTATCGATGCGAGTACGGCTAGTTACCTGAAGTCATGGCAGGATGCGGGGATGTATCTGAACGTATCGATGTCGTCCACCGAATTTCCGCAACCCTGGCAAGAATTGAAAGACAGGGGTAAAATTTCCGATGTCTATGTCGGTGGTTTCTCATGTAGTGGCGGGGTATGGCGTTCTTCTGAAAACAGCCTGATGAAAGGGATGGATGAGGGATTCAATATTTTGGGCCGTTATTTGATTTATTTACGAATGAAAAATTTCCGGGGTGAAGGGATGGATTTTCCAGCTGCGTCGCTGGACGATTTCCTTTCCCGTGATAAAGAAGATACTGAATGACTCTTTTGATTAGCTATGAGAACGGACAGTGAAGAGGCGATTAGGCGTTCGATTATTCATTCTCTGTTGGGAGATTTAGACGAGCAGGAAAGTCGGACATTGGAAAACTGGCTGAAAACACCGGAGCATCAGGACTTTTATAAAAAAATCAGTAACCGGGAATATGTCAGATGTAAGATGGCAGGGTTGGAGTTGTCCGATAAGGAAAAAGCCCGTGAACGTTTGAAAATGAATATTGCGCGTCGGATCGAGAGATACAGACGGCGGAAATGGTTGGGGAGGGTAGCAGGGATTGTTCTGCTGTTGTGTATGGGGGAAGGCGTCTGGTTTTATTGGCAAAATGAAGTGAAGCAAACGGATCAGGACCTGGCAGAGAGAGTGACAGCCTCTTCTCTGCCGGTCATTCGGCTGGCCTCCGGTAAAGAGATTGCATTGAACAGAGATTCTGCTTACAATTTGGATGGAGGCTTCTTGTTAGCTGAGGATGGGTATGCCCGTTATGAACCGACTGCAAACGTGAAGCGGGCAGACTCTTCCCAATATAATGAGATACGGACACCCAGAGGAACGGATTATAAGATGATCTTACCGGATGGGACGAAAGTATGGATGAATGCGGAATCCGTTGTACGTTTTCCGGTAGTTTTTCCGACAGGAGAGCGTCGGGTAGCTTGTGACGGAGAGGTATTTTTTGACGTGGCACGTGATTCCTTGAGGCCTTTCCGGGTGGAAACGGCAGGAAATGTCGTGAAGGTTTTAGGAACCCGTTTCGATATCCGTCATTACGAAGATGAACCTTATTCGGCTGTGTTGTTGTCAGGAAGTATCCGGTTAAGCCGGGGAAAGCATGAGGTTTTACTGAAACCGGGAGAACAAGCACAGTTGATGGAAGAACGCTGGGTGGTTGGAAAAGCCGGAGCTTCGGCAACAAGCTGGATCGACGGGTATTTTTTGTTTGATAACCGTTCTCTGGAATATATCATGAGAGAATTGGCTCGTTGGTATGATATTGAAGTATTTTTTGTAGATAGTGATAAACAGAATGAATATTATTC
>ERZ791923.2658-NODE-2658-length-15360-cov-6.965959_pt1 | contig 15360 bp, 19 predicted proteins | sample MGYA00510133_ERZ791923 | MGnify/ENA primary metagenome ERZ791923 (study PRJEB30046, sample SAMN00792106) | human gut metagenome | study: EMG produced TPA metagenomics assembly of the A metagenome-wide association study of gut microbiota in type 2... | reverse complement strand
AATGCTTCAATGCATCCTTTATCGCTTCCACTTTCTCCGCTGTCGGATGCTTCCTTGGCTATTTCAATTCTTCTATCGCACTAGGAGCATCATACATTGGCAAGCCTAAATCTCTCTTTACCTTTTCGATATATGCAGTATGTACTTTGAAGCCATATTTAGCTTCTATGTACTCCTTTATCATTCTGTAGGTCGCTTGTTCTTTGAGCTTTTATTCTTCGACTCTTTTAGCGATATTATCAAGCGGAACTTTTCCCTTATCTTCGCCAAACTCAACTTTTACGTTGATATGACTATCTGGTTTTTTGTGGGAAAGCAGTACTACCGTCTTGACATGTAAAGCTTTCGTAAATGAATCATAATAATGTAAATTATTTTGAATGATATCAAATACCCTAGTAAATAATTTTTTAATTATTGGCAAATTCAGAATTATTAAATCAAATGCCAGAGAATTTTGTTGATAAATTTCATTTGCAGTATTATAAAATTGTTCAAAAAAATCAAGACAATCAAATTCATATCCATCATCATTCAATTCAGATATTTTTGCATCAACAGGATTAAAATTTGTCTTCAAAACACCATCATCAAAATAGTAGGACATCCAAGAATTTATTAATAGCACAAAGATGAACTAGTAAAGGAACATCTATCTCTAAAGGTTCATACACCTCTCTTGCAGTTGTGTTTTCAGTTATTAATGCAGTCCCTTCATAAATTAGCGAATAATCAGACCAATTTATTGGATCATAATTTCGATAAACAACAACTTTCATTTCTTTTGACATAGATACTATAAAGTTCCTTCTTTAGTTTCACTATTATAAATACGCACAAATTCCTTATATTCACTTGAATCCTTAGACATAGGTGCCTTAATTACTGTATTTTCATAGAGTGCAAAATCCGTATGAATAATATTTTTACTCTTATCCCATACATTCAATCCTGCAATCTTTATTTTAGCATTTTTAAACTCATTTTGAATCGCATCCACCACTTGTTTCATTGAATGTCCTGTGTCTACAGAATCATCTACAACTAAAATACGATCAAAAGATTGTCCCTTTAACTTTTCTAAGCTTTCATGAAAATGAATCTTTCTCTCCGTATTCTTATCATGTGTGTTTGATTTTAATTCCATACTAATCAAGAAATTACGCACAAAATTAGGCATTAAAGAAATAATAGGCCCAACAATCTCCTTTAGTTTATTTCCCTCACGCGTTGCACTAATTCCTACCATTGGTACTTCAAAGACTTCACTCATCTCTTTACCAATCAAATACCCTGCTCTAGCTACATAAATCACTAAATCCGGACAATATGTTTTCTTTAATTCTCTAGCCCAACTATTACATTCACTTTTTAATTTTTCTATTGATAACTCTGTATATTTCATTGAAGTTCCCCTTTACAATCATTTTCATTAATTTAGCTACCTTAGTCACCTTATGAGCCAACTTTATACATGGCTTGGTATGGAAAGTACAACTTTTAATAACTTCCTTAAATTCAGAACTATTCAATGGTACACTCTTAACTTCCATATAGTTTCTACCAATTTCCATCCATGTATGTGCATCTGAACCTACTACCTTTACTAAGCCATACTTATTGGCAATCCTGGTTTGTTGAATACCATAATTTTCATCCACATTTCTACCATTATAACATTCCATACAATCAATACGATAAGAATTACTAGAAATACAATCCTCACACAATACTGTTTTAGCTCTTTTCTCATCATAAGGATGTGGTACATAGACTACACCACCCTGACTTATAATACGATCAATTGTTTCATCACAAGATAAACCAGCTGGTATTTCTTCATTTAAATAAAGTCCAATAATTTCACCAGAAGAAGTCATAATTTCTTCACCAACAATCGCAAAGACCTTATTCTTTCTTTTTGAACAATATTCTTTAAACTTTAATGCTCCCAAGATATTATTATGTTCACAAATCGCAATCGCATCAATATGACACAAACGACACTTCATATACAACAAGGAATGCAGAAGTAGACTGTCTTTTGAATATCTTGTATGGCAATGTGTTTCTAAACGAATCATGAGTAAATTTTCTCCATATGTAATATAATACCACACGAACACAAAATAAAAAAACCTTCCATTTTCTGGAAGGTACAATGTTTATCCTAAAATTGTAGATATTACAGTAAATGTAGCTGCATCTACAACTGCTGTAGTAGTAACATCATTTAATACAAATGTGACTGTATATTGGTTTGTATTTGAATCTAAAGAACAAGTAATATTAGATACATCATCTTGTACTAATCCAGAATTTGCCAATGCTGAATTGATAGCCTGTTGTTGATTTTCATCAAATGAAGTTGAAGAAGACTTTTCTTCTTTTTTTGTAGTTTCTTCTTTAACTGGTTCTTCAACCTTTTCCGCTTCAGTGGTCTCTTCTTTAGCTCCACGCTTAAAACTACGTTCTTTTATAATACCATCTTTACCAATCTTATATTCATAAGATCCACCATTCGTATTAAATGAAACCATATATGAACCTTTTTGTTCTTTGATTGATACATTTTCACATTCACTTTTTGTGGCATTCGCATCATCTCTAGCTACTTCTAGAATATCATCTTTTGTGATTTCTAAGCCAGATTTACTACAACCTGTTAGAAGTAGACCTAAAGCTGTAAGGAATATTAAACTATTTCTTTTTACCATCATCGTCTCCTCCATAACCATAGCCATATCCATAGCCATAATGGTTTTCATCACTCATATCCACTTTATTTAATACAACACCAATAACATGTCCACCATTACGTTTTAAATCATTGATAGCTGTCTTTACTCTACGTTTATCTGAAGATTTCGCATCCACTACATATAATACGCCATCACTCAGATTACTCAATGGAATTGTATCACTAGCCACTGCCACTGGTGGTGAGTCTATAATAATATATCCAAATTCTTTACGAGCTTGTTCTAAAAAACGTCCCATTCTTTTAGAACCTAATACTTCACTAGGATTTGGTACTCTATGACCTGCCGTAATTACAGTCAATGTTTGACCACCATCATATTGAACTTGTTGAACACCCTCATATGAATTAATGCTAAGTCCTTCTTGAAATTCAGAAATAATATTTGTAAGTCCTGAACGATTTGAAATATGCAACGTTTTATGAACCGATGCATTTCTTAAATCACAATCAATTAATAATACATTTTTATATTTCGCTGCCATAATACGAGCCAAGTTACAAGCAATTGTACTCTTTCCTTCATTTGGAACTGTACTTACACAAGTAATAACCTGCATAGCCTCATCCATTTGACTAAACTCAATATTTGTACGCAACCCACGATAAATCTCATCTACATCAAACTGATTTCTCTTTTTCTTTGCCATTTCTATCTCCTAAAGAAACTAAAACGCTTCTTTTTCTTTACAACCTCAATATTTAATATATCCATATCACTCAAGATACGCTTAGGATTCTCAAAAAATAATATATCCGCATTATCTGACCCAATACGCTTACTTACTACAGAAAACGCATCACTCAATTTAGAAATACGATGCCCACTTGCTCTATGTGTATCTGTACCAATCACATCACAATATCCATCATCCAATAAAGATAAAGCATTCGATTGAATTGTCTTACCATGCATTCCTAAAATAGACGTACGATTGATTTGTAGAACACAACCCATATCAATCCAATTATCAACAATTGAATAATCAAGTCCTGAATGAAAATAACGTTCAATATGCGCTATCACAGGAACAAATCCCTTAACCTTCAATTCATACAAACAATCATCTCTATAATCAATCGAATGAATATCACGAAGAACATTATATTCCACAAGCATATATCTAGAACCATTTAGTGTAGGATATAAATCTAAATCCAATCCATCAATAAACTCACTATTCATCATGACTTCTCCACCACAATAAATTGGTATTGGACTCATTTCTTTCAATTCCATTTGACGAGAAACAATCTCATTATAAATAGAAATATCTAATTGTCCAGGAATAAAGTGTGGTGTACTACATATTCCTACAAAGCCATCATTACGAGCTGCTTCTAACGAACTTTGAGCATCCTCAATCGATGGCATACCATCATCAATACCCCAAGCGATATGTGAGTGAATATCTATAAACTTAGCCATTATAATTCAGGAATCTCGCAGAAAACAGGAATACCCAAATATTTTTCTGCCTCTTCTTTCGTACGCAAACGATTATCAAATAAGAATCTTAATACCGCATAACCAACACCAATGACACCACCAATTAAAGTAGCCAACATTGTGTTTTTCTTAATATTAGGTCCACTAGGTACATAAGACAATTTAGCCTTATCTACAACCTCAATATTACGAACATTTAAATTCTTCTGCATTGTCTTAGTAAAAGTACTTACTGTACCATTTGCGATATTCTTAGATAACTTAGGATCTGTAGTTGTAGCCGTAATCGTAATAATTTCAGTATTCGCTTCATTCGTTACTGTAATACACTTTTTAACACTTGCCGCATTTTCCATACCAACATCCTTAGCTACCTCAGACATAATGTTATTCTGCGTTAATAAATTAACAGCATTCGTAACCAATTTACTATTGGCCATCTGCGAATTATAATCCAAAGATCCACTCTCACTAATCTGAGGTGTTAAATAAATCGATGTACTAGCCGTATATGTTGGAGCAATCAATAACTTAGTTCCAAAGAAACCACCGACTCCAAACAATATACATAATACGATAATCAATTTAATATATTTCAAAACCGCACGAAATAATTCTAATAAATCAATCTCTTCCATTTCATTTAGATCATTACTAGGCATACGATCTAATCTACTCTTTGACATAAAAGCCCTCCCTTTTCATTCATAAGACATACTCATTAAATATAACATAATTAAAAATTAGTTTCATTAATTCACAAGAAAAAAAGCTAAAAAAATTCAATTTTTAGCTTTTTTTTAACATAAGTTAATCTCTTCTAAACAAATCACGAGTATATACTTTATCTCGTACATCATCTAAACAACTATCATAACGATTGGCGATGATTGCTTGACTTAAAGATTTAAATTCTTTTAAATCATTTACTACTTTACTACCAAAGAAAGTTTCTCCATCTTTTAATGTTGGTTCATAAATAATGACTTTAGCACCCTTAGCCTTAATACGCTTCATAACACCCTGAATAGAACTCTGTCTAAAGTTATCACTATTTGATTTCATAGTTAAACGATAAACACCAATAACTACTTCACGCTCTTTATTTTCAGAATATGTGTTATTATCTTCATATCCATAATAACCCGCCATATTCAATACTCGATCCGCAATAAAATCCTTACGAGTACGGTTAGACTCAACAATTGCTTCAATTAAGTTTTCAGGCACATCCTGATAGTTAGCCAATAATTGTTTTGTATCTTTAGGTAAACAATAACCACCATATCCAAATGAAGGGTTATTGTAGTGAGAACCAATTCTAGGATCTAAACATACACCATTAATAATATCTTGTGTATTTAAACCTTTCATTTCAGCATATGTATCTAATTCATTAAAATAAGATACACGCAAAGCTAAATATGTATTTGCGAATAACTTAACAGCCTCAGCTTCAGTAAATCCCATAAACAAAGTATCAATATTTTCTTTAATAGCACCTTCTTGAAGTAAAGAAGCAAAAGTATGACTAGCCTTAACTAACTTTTCATCATTCTCATCCGTACTAACAATAATTCTTGAAGGATACAAGTTATCATATAAAGCCTTAGACTCTCTTAAAAATTCAGGACTAAAAATAATATTTTTAGTATTAAATTTCTTTCTAACACTCTCCGTATATCCAACTGGAATTGTTGATTTAATAACCATAATAGCTGATGGATTATATTTCAATACAAGTTCAATAACACTCTCTACAGCACTTGTATCAAAGAAATTCTTTTTACTATCATAATTTGTAGGTGCTGCAATAACCACAAAGTCAGCATCCGAATAAGCATACTCTGCATCTAAAGTAGCCTCAAGATTCAAATCCTTTTCAGCCAAATACTTCTCAATATATTCATCCTGAATAGGAGACTTTTTAGAATTAATTAAATCTACCTTCTCCTTAATAATATCTACTGCCTTTACCTCATTATGTTGAGATAATAAACAAGCAATACTCAATCCTACATATCCTGTTCCTGCAACTGCTATTTTCATAAAACATCATCCTCCCTTTAACTAAATAGCTTTTTTATTCCCACAATTAAACTGTATTGTGCCTACAGTCTTGTGCACGATACTACTCATATCCACAATATAATCACACTAAATATACAAAGCTTTACTTATCTATATTTATTAAGCTATGCGACGCTCTGTCAAATAATTCTAATTCGAAAGAATCTAATACATTAGTTAAACTAACTTCTTCATCAAAGAATTTCATAGCCTCTTTTATGGTCATATGTAAAATATTAGAATACTTACTTTCTAACACCTTAATTGTGTCTTTGGGAAATCCATATTCTACTAAGAATAAACCTAATTCACTTTGAATACCTAACTCAAAAAATCTCACAACTGAAGATAGATCAAAATCATCCATATTATAGCCCAATAATTTTCCTGTTTGCTTGAACAAAGATTCAAACAAACAAAGTAATTTAGGAATTTCAAATTCTACAATATTTCTAATTTGTTCAAATGTTTTTATATAAGCAGAATCAACGCTATCTTCTAAGTTTTCAGAATTATTTTGCAATCTTTTAAGATGATAAGCTAAAATACCTTTTGTTCCAAAATGGCTATATTTTGCTACAACTGCACTGTATACCTTTGCTTTATTCATTCCTATAATACCTGTAATTTCAAAACTGTTTAATATTTCAACTATCATGTGTTGGTTTAGAAAAAAACTTATATTATTAGAATTATTAATTAAGCCACTAAATTTACAGAAAACATCTTCCCTCATTAAGTATCTTATATACTTTTCTTGAACATCTCTTGCATATAAACGATTCTTTACAAATACATTATCTGGTAACAAACGTCTATTTAATTTCTTATCTCTTTCAATCTTTTCCTTTTGATTATTTCCAATCAAATCTTCAACAAATGAATTGTCAATATCTATATTCGAGATTGAGTTCATATCATAAGTTTTAAAATTCATTTGACCATTATCGGATTCTTCAATTTGGCGTTGCTTCTGATCCATGTAAAATACACGCCCCAAGTTATGATGGTAATATCTACCAGCTCTTCCTTTTATATTTTTCAATGTAAATGCTGTCATCGTTTTATTACCAACACTATTATTTATAATCACAACATTTTTTGCACTTGTGTTTACCCCTTCTATAATAGTAGACGTACAAAACAAATAACTTATCGCTTTATTATTAAATAATCTTAACACTTCATTTTGTATATATTTTGGAAATTTTCCATGATGAATTCCTATACCATTTTCTAATGCACCAATCAAACTCCAATACCTAGAACTATCTTGCTTTCCATTTATTTTAACATTATATTTTTTCTTCAAGTGCTCAATAAAATTATTATATTGTTGCATTATTTCTTTATCGCAAGATAAAGAAATATCTAAAATATCTTTCGTATATTCTATTGCTTTTGAAGGTGTCGAGCAATAAAATATAGCTTGTCCTAAATTATTGTTTTTTAAATATTTTATAATTCCCTGCACTTTTTCTTTTGTCTTTAGCTGACTATGATCATACAAAGCGTTCTGTTTTTCTCCTGTAACAGGATGATGTTCTATAATATTCTTTTTCCAAGCATCTACCTCAATATGAGTTGTTGGTTCAAAATCTACCTGTATTTTAGTTACACCATTCTCTTTAACAAATCTTTCCATCCCATATTTCACATTAGCTAAGTTTAAGTATGGTCCTGCCAAATAATAATCTTTTACGCTTTTTGCTAATAAATATAAAACGATTCTAAATGCTTTTGCTCTATTCCCATTCTCTTTTAGTCCGATTTCTTCACCGTCATCCTCATTACAATCAAAATCTTCATCAATTTTATATACTTCATCAAAAAAGAAGAAGTCAATATTTAAATCCTCGTTATCTGCTAAAAGTTTTAATGCTCTTTCAGGTGTTAAAATAAAAATATATTTTTTATTTGTATCGATTTTCGAATATACGTTATTAATAATAATGTATTCTAATCCCAAAGTTTGAATTAATTTATTCATACTTTCAGTATTTTCATTCAAAAGTGCAATAGTAGGAAATAGCAATAATATATTATGGTACGTATCTTTATTTAAATATATTATTTCTCTAAGCAAAAAGGTCTTACCAAAAGATGTAGGTGCACTAACTATTATCCTTTTCTTCTTTAAAGACATAAAACAGTCTACAACATCTTTCTGCCTCTTATCTAATAAATTATTACGAAACACTTTTGATTGATAATATTTTTGTACTGCCAAGTGCTTAATATCATTTAAATCGTCATAATAAAATTCTTCTTGAGATATTTTGTTAGTTCCTTTAATATATCCAAAAACCCTTAACTTTTGAGATGCCTCAAATATAATATTTCGATACAATTCATTGTCCATATAATTTGGATCATCAGAAATAAAACAAATTAAATCTCTAATTTCATTTTCAACTTTTCTATCATTTCCATCATATTGATTAAGCAAATTTACTAATTTATATAGATATTCCATCTTAATTTGCCTCTTTCTTCATTTCAATTATCTTTTTTCTAATATAATCTACAGATTTTACAGGTAAAATATAAAAAATAACCTCAAAATCCATATTTAATTCAATGTCTAAAGTCATTTCATCAAAACATTTTAAAGTATCTGTAATTTCTTTATTAATATATTCCACTAACGCTTTTTCATCTGAATATATATCTTTTGAATATGATATTAAGCATGGTATTTTGATTTTGACATTCCAACTATTTAATACATTAAATATCTCTTGTACTTTTCTATTTTCATCCCAGCCACATTTCATGGATTCAAAACAAATACCATTAATAGCATTTAATATATCATCTAATTCAGAAGTATCTTTTTTATCTGCAATATATAAGACAGTATCAGAAAAATATTTCTTGTTATATTTATTTTTCAAATCATCAGCAATAGAATTTGTACAATATTTCTTTTTTCCGGCTTTAGCTTGTCCAAGCCATAAGCAAATACCATCTGAATTTTTAGTAAAATATAATGCATCATATCCCTTTATTTCCTGCTTATTATGCATATCAGTAAACTTAGCCCTAGCAATCAACTTTTGTGTATCATGCGTTTCTAACTGTATAAAAATATCTAATAAAACTTCTCCCAATGTACCATCACTTTTATCGTTTTTACGTTTTGGTAATCTTTGTTTATATGCATACTTTGCAGCAACTCTCAAATCCTCTAACATACCATGACATTTACCTAAATTTAGTACTTCCTCTTCATTAAAAGCATAAAACACTAAATCATCAATTATAAGATTTGCTAAATCCTCTAAGGCATTCTCATTAACATGATGACTAAATCCACAATATTTATATTTTTTCTCTATAGGATTATAACACATAATCACCTTTTTAAATTGTTCTCCTATTAAGTCATAATATATTCTTTTATAACTCTCGTTCATATCTTTCCCCTATTTTTATTTGTAAAGTCTAATGATTTTATAACCATTGGTATTTCTATTATATTACAAAACATTTTAAAAAGGGGAATATTATTTACTTGCATACTAATCAAAAAAATTTTTTGAACAGATTTACTAGGCACACAAAACTAACTTAATTATCAATTACTTATCTTATAGAGGTTATACAAGGCTTAACTAGCAATTTGGAGATATTGTTATAATTCCGATTTTTATCACTTATGCAAACAACCATTCGTTCTTCAAATCCTTTAAACGAGTAATCTTATAAATATTTTTCAACCTAAGTAGTACATACTGTAACTTTTCTATGTTATCCATTCCTTGGGTTTCTCTTTGCATGGCAAAAAGAGCGTTGTACCGGTTTATAAACTTTGATGCTACTCCTTTATATTTTTGCAGCCTTTCTTCAATCAATTTGTGGAAGCTGTTCACTGTATTTAAATGATTGAATTTATCATATGACTCATGACTGATTAACACTTTCTTAGTACAATTCTTACTTTCTAAAAGTTCGTTGTAACTGTTAGAACCATCTAGCATTACAAAAGATTGTGATTCAAGACATTCACCAAGTCTTAATAGATCTATGGATGATGGCTTGCCATAATTTAATGTTCTGGCAATTGTATGACCAAATCTCTGTATTGCAGTGATGATACATACCTGCTGATTAGACAATCCTCTTTTTGTAGCAGGTATTCCACGATGTTTGGGTTCTACTCTATCAATCTTAGTTCCTTTATGATTGTATGGAGTATACTTTTCATCCATTTCAACTTCATTTGGAATATTCCTCAGTACCTAGACTAACCAATAATTTATGACGCATATTAAAAACATTACGTTCATTCACATTGATTTTAGTAGCTGTTTCTTTAAGAAATACACCATTCAATGTGTCCAGGATAAGTTCATTCCATTTGGATTGGTCGCTGACCACGGCCTACAACAAAACGTTTTCCACATTCTTTACAACGAAGCATTTGCTTACCAGAGTTGGCAAAACCACTCTTAACCAAACGAGGATGATAACATCCGCATTTAGGACAATATTCAAAATGATACGTATTCATTTTATTATTTGTATCTAAATAATCCGTGATTTCACGATCAATCTTTTCGATTTGAAAAGCTTGTAAAGCAGCAATAGTATCTTGGTTTAAATACTTAGAAGTTCTTGTTATAAGTGTAGTCTCTCTTCGTTTACACACATACAATAAGCGTTAAATAGACACTATTAACGTCAGTTATATTAACAAGTCACCAATATACTTTTGTATCATACTTATACATTAAAAAAATCCTAATGTTTAAAAAACACTTGAAATGACACTAGCAATTATTTAATGGGCTTCCCAAGGTCGATATTCTTTTCCCTCAAGAATATCTGCAATTCTCTTACATGCTTGCCCGTCACCATATGGATTGCATGCTTTTGCCATTGAATCATATGCTTCTTTATTTTCAAGTAATTCTTTGAAATTCTTATAAATAACTTCTTCATCGGTTCCAACCAAACGTAAAGTTCCTGCTTTTACACCTTCTGGTCTTTCTGTAGTATCACGCATAACTAAAACTGGCTTACCATATGAAGGTACTTCTTCTTGAATTCCACCAGAATCTGTTAAACATAAATAGCATCTTGCTTCAAAATTGTGGCAATCAAACACTTCAATTGGATCAATGATATGGATTTGATCACATCCACCAAGTTCTTCTTCTGCAGCTTTACGAACAACAGGATTCATATGTATTGGATAAACTGCTTTACAATCTGGATGTTCATCTAATACACGACGAATTGCTCTAAACATATTGTGCATTGGTTCTCCGAGATTTTCTCTTCTATGAGCAGTAATAAAAATTAGCTTACTATCACCAACCCATTCAAGTTCAGGATGAGTATAATCTTCTTTTACTGTATGCTGCATTGCATCAATTACAGTATTACCCGTAATGTATATTTTTTTAGGATCTTTTCCCTCTTTAATTAAATTGTCTGCAGCCATCTGAGTAGGAGCAAAATTATACTGAGAAATAATTCCTACAGCCTGACGATTAAATTCTTCAGGATATGGTGAATAGATATTGTATGTACGAAGTCCAGCTTCTACATGACCAACAGGAATTTGTAAGTAAAAACAAGCTAACGCAGTAACAAAAGTAGTAGACGTATCACCATGAACTAAAACTACATCTGGTTTAACCTCTTCAAGCACTGCTTTTATTCTCTCAAGAATTCCAGTAGTAATATCAAATAATGTCTGTCCTTGTTTCATAATTGAAAGATCATAATCAGGAACTACATTAAAGGTATTTAAAACTTGATCTAACATTTGTCTATGTTGTCCCGTAACACAAACAATTGTTTTTAACGATTCACGCTTTTTTAATTCATTAACTAATGGACACATTTTAATTGCTTCTGGCCTAGTTCCAAAGACCAACATCACTTTTTTCATTTTAATTATTCTTTCCTTTCTGCCTCTTAAGCTTAATATATCCTTTTCCTTCATCTACTAATTTATCAAATTTTGTAATATTTCTATATTTTACAATTTTAGCAGGATTTCCAACGACAACAGCACCTTTTGGCACATCATGATTTACTACACTTCCAGCTCCAATAACAACACCATCTCCAATTGTCACTCCAGGCAATATAGTAACTCTAGCTCCAATCCAGCAAAAATTACCAATTACTACTTTTTTATTTTTATAACGACAATCATATGGAACTGATTGCAATTCAGAGTCATCATATACATGATTTCTTGCCATTACTTGAATATCATGTGCAAATATGGTTCCCTCTCCAATAGTTATACCCCCCCCGTCAGCAAAAAACTTACAGCCCTGTTGAATATGAACATAATCCCCTATTTCAAGCAATTCAGGTGCATATATTTCAGTGCTTTCATGTATAAATGCATTTATACCTACTTGCTTAACTCTTTTCAATGTTCTTTTTAAATATAATCTTCTTAAAAAACCTATCATTTTCAACCTCAATCCATTTTTAACATTTCTTTAAAATTTTTATAAAATAGCACTGATAATAATAAATATATACCCAATGTTGCTGTACCAAATATAAGAATCTGTAATAACAATGACTCGACAATAACGATTTTCTTTAAAATAAATACTAATATTATCGTGATAATAACAATACAATTATTTTTTAATAATGATCCAAGAATTCTTTTAAATGAATTCTCAAATCCAAAATATGTATGGAATTTAATAAACATCATTATTAAGGATACCAATGAAGCAATTATAGTGCCTAAAAAAATACCAAAAAATCCAACAAAATATACAAGTATAATACTTATTGAAATATTAACAGCACTTACCACCATACCATTTTTTGCAGTTACACTAGTAATTCCTTTTGCATAAAAATAACGATAAATCAAATCTCGTACTACTTCCGTCTGTTGTCCTATAATATATATTAACGCTCCAACATAAACAAGTCTTGCTGCTTCCTCTGTAAATGTCCCATGCTGGAATAGCAACATTACTGTTTCATGTCCAACAGTTGTAAAACCAGCAATTACTAAACATACAATCAAATGGAAAAAAATTGTCTGTTTCCAAAATGATTTTTGATTATTATCAGTATCTATTTTTCTTACTATTTTAGGATAATAATAAGTCAATAAATTTCCTAGTAAAATTGTATTGATAATATTTGATATTTGTGATGCATATGATAATATCGTAATTTGTCCAGTTTGTAATCTAGCTGCTATTGTCGAATCAATCATCAAAGATAATTTATAAATTCCTGTACTAAATACTATAGGTAAAAATATTTTAAATAGTTTTTTAGTACCAGGTGAAAAAAAAGCTAAAGAAGGATATACTCTCCAGCCTTCTTTAAAAGCAAAGATTGTATCTAGTAAAAAATTTATAAATAAGCCAATCGCAATTATATATGTATATTGTGAGATTGTGAGGTTAGGATAAAAAATCAAGATAACCACAACAATTAATTGAGCTATTAAACTAACTATCTTAGGTAAATTATATTTACCCTTACATTGAAAATAAGCAACAGTTACATCTGAAATAGCTAATAAATAATTTGCTAATAACAATATTATCAATGTATTGCAACAAATATTGACAAATAGTTCATCTCTATTTGAAAAAACTCCTATAATCTGATATCTGAAAACAATTAAGATAAAAACAATGAATGCTATTAAACCATACAATGCAGTAATAAAAGTATCCACGTTTTTCCTATTTGTGTTTTTTACATAATTAGGAATAATAACTGTAGAAATACCTGCAGCTATAAAACCAAATAAGAATGAAACTATACTATTTGCTAAATTATAAGCATCTATTTCAGTTCCTGTTCCGAATATACCTGCAACCAATGATGATTTCATTAAAGTTAAAATTTGTGTAATTCCTGTAATGATAATCATTAATATAAGCGAAAAGGAATTTCTATATTCTTTCAATTTATCAATTACCATTATGATTATACCTCAACTTACAATACTCATCTAACTTTTGAAATTGTTTTGAATTAGGGATTTGCAAGTCAGCAATCTGATTTGTATTAATCATTCTATCAATAGTAATACCATTAAAATCCGCTATTTCAAACCATTGTAAATCTCTGCAATAAGATTTTATAGCATTTATACCTTTTTCATTATATATAATAGGAATCACATTTTTTTTAAAATACAATGCCATCATCAAAGCATGAAATCTTGTCGCATATATCTTATTTGCAGATGACAAAAGATTTATTGTTTCATCAATTGATTCATAATTTACTACTTTAACATATTTTTTATATTTTTCATCAATCATCTTTCTAATATTATCACAAGTTATAGCATCGCCTTCTTTATCACATAAAGACAATAAATATACTTTTTTACCCTTTTTTATATGATGCAAACATATAGTTACAATGCCTTTTTCATATATATCTTTATATCTAAAAAGATTTTGTCGATTTTCTAAATCAATCACTGATACAACAATGCAATCTTTTTTTTCTCTACTTTCAGTCCATCTTCCCTCAAATGCAATATCTGGTGCATATCTGACATTTTTTAACTCTTGTGAAAACAATTCATATGATTTTTGATCTCTAAACGAAACATCCTCCATATTTTTAAAAAGTTTTGCGTAATTTGTTTTAAATTCTTCAGTTTTATATGGTCCAAAATTACTTCCTATGACAAATGATTTTTTAGCTTTATTTGTAGCATATTCAAGATTTCGAAATTGCATTTTTTCTGCAATCATTCCTTTATTCTCAGCAAATAAAGAACCACCTAGCATAACAAATAAATCATTTTTATTTATTAACAAAAAAAACAATTCTGGCAGATTAAAAATTGCTAAAAACTTATATGTTAACCTATAAAAAAAAGTGTTTTTGCAAATAGTATTAAATCCCATATTTTTATAAAAATCACTATATCTTTTTTCAGTTAAAATATATGTTTTAATATTAAACTTTTTCATCTGCTCTTGATACACCTTTAGAAACAAATCATCCCCAAAATTTTGTGTCCAATAGCCCCACAAAAATATTTTTTTCATACTAACCTACCATGCCTTTCCGCTTTGCTCCAAGGCACACATTGGAA
>ERZ791923.2654-NODE-2654-length-15378-cov-2.599687_pt1 | contig 15378 bp, 10 predicted proteins | sample MGYA00510133_ERZ791923 | MGnify/ENA primary metagenome ERZ791923 (study PRJEB30046, sample SAMN00792106) | human gut metagenome | study: EMG produced TPA metagenomics assembly of the A metagenome-wide association study of gut microbiota in type 2... | reverse complement strand
TCATTAAAGCGAACCCCCGTTGGAGTCTCTCCTTCGGGGGTTTCGTCATTTCTGCATTCGCACAGCGCATTTGACTTGCCGCAGGTGTATCCTTTCTCATCCTTTTCTTTCCAATCATCCGCGGAGTTTCGGGAACATGTTGGAACTGCTTGAATATTTGGTGCTTGGCATCGGCGTCGGTACGGTCGGTGCTCTTCTCGGTTTAGGCGGCGGTTTTATTCTTGTTCCGATTTTCATGCTTTTCATGATTGCCCCGCACGGCAGCACCTTTACGACGGTGCAACAGGTGGTTGGAACAAGCCTCTTTGCAGTTTTCTGCAACGCCATTTCCGGAACGTTTGCCTACATTCGCCAACGGCGCATTCTTATGCGGGCGGCTGTACCGTTTGCATTGGCCACCTTGCCCGGCGCATTTCTGGGCGGTTATCTGTCCGAATGGTTCTCCGGCCCCGGCTTTTCGCTCGCCTTCGGCATCCTGATGGTCTTTATCGGCTACATCATGTATTCGAAGTCCCGTGGCAAGGCCGCCAACAAAAGCGTGGAGGACTGGGATCCGGCAACCGCTCGATTCAACATGCCGCTTGGCGTTCTGTGTTCCTTCTTTGTAGGCTTTCTGTCTTCCATCTTCGGCATTGGCGGCGGCATTGTTCACGTTCCCATGATGGTATTCGTTCTTGGGTTCCCGCCGCAGATTGCGGTTGCGACATCCACTTTCGTGCTTTTCGTAAGCGCAGTTATGGGGGTTTCAAGTCACGCTCTGCTCGGGCACATCATTTGGGGACCGGCCTTGATGATCGGTGCCGGAGCCGTCATCGGTGCTCAACTTGGTGCCAAAATCGCCAAAAAGAGCAAACCGCGACTGCTTGTGGTTTTGCTTTCGATTTTGGTCTTTTTGATCGGTCTGCAGTTCATCTGGAAAGGAGCCGTCGGACTCGGCTGGTTCTGAAAATGTTTCAACAAAGAGTCGCCCCAACGGTCGGCTCTTTTCTTTTCGGAAAACTCAGTCTGACGCACTCAGAGATTTCTTGGGCAAAAGAAATGCGGCCAATCCGATCAGCGGCAGGAATGCAATGACGGTGAACACGCTCTGTAGTCCCATGGCGTCGGCAGCCGAGCCAAAGAGAGCTGTCGCAATGCCGCCCATGCCGAAACTCACCCCGAAGAAAACTCCCGAGACCAAGCCGATATGATTCGGTGCGGCATTGAGCGCGCAGACAAGGATGGCTGAAAAAGCCGACGACATGATGAATGACACGGCCAAAGCCAAAAAGACGAATGTCTGAAGTCCGACGTGAGGAATCAAGAGCGTGAACGGTGCGGCGCCGAGTATCGAAAAGAGAATGACGGCCCGACTGCCGAAACGATCTGTCAGCGGGCCGCCTGCGATAGTGCCGACCGCACTCATCGCCAGAAAACCGAAAAGCACGTATTGGCTGGTTGATATGGCCATGCCGAACGTGTCGATCAAATAGAACGTCAGATAGTTCTGCAGGCAGGCAATGTAGACCTGTTTGGAGAACATCAGCAAAATGAGAACAACGAAGAGCACGGTAAGAGGTCGACTGATCGTCTGTTTCTTCGTATTTCTCAGGACTTGTTGGGGGTGCCGTCTTTGCCGAGCGGCCGCCAATGTGCCGACCCGCAGCATCACAACCGCAGCCAAGCCAGCGGCAATTCCGAACCAGGCAATGCTCGCCTGCCCGTAGGGAATCACGACGAAAGCGGCCGCCAGCGGTCCCAAAGCCATACCGGCGTTTCCGCCGACCTGAAATACCGATTGAGCCAATCCTTTGCGACCGCCGGAAGCAAATTGAGCGATTCGTGTAGCTTCCGGATGGAACACGGCCGAACCGAATCCGAGAAAGGCTACGGCAAGGAGCATGGAAGCACAAACGGATGCCTGAGACAAGGCCACCAGACCGACAAGCGTACAGCACATGCCGATGGCGAGCATGTACTTGGTCGGGTGTTTGTCGGTTGTGAGTCCGACCAAAGGCTGAAGAAGCGAGCTTGTAACCTGAATCACCAAAGTAATGAGGCCCACTTGTGTGAACGTCAGGCCGTGCGCGTCGCGCAGAATCGGCAACGCAGCAGGAATTACCGATTGGATGCCGTCGTTTAGGAAATGTCCGAGGCAGACCAAAAAGAGCAGACCGTAGGCGGTTTGTTCGGCAGATTTAGTTGGACGTTGCGTGCGCATTTCGAATGTCGTAACACAGTTGTCAGACGGCACAGCCAGGCCGTGTTGTCATGGTTTTGTCATCTTGTCTTAGTGGCTTTGTCATGTTTCGAGCGCACACTGCGCGCCGAGAATCCCTCGACAAAATCATATTCCTTCAAGACAACATCAAGCCATGGAACACTATTACATTGCCTTGCTGGTCTTTTTGGGCCTGCTGGCTGTTTTTGACCTATTCGTCGGCGTGAGCAACGACGCCGTCAACTTCCTCAATTCTGCTCTCGGTTGCCGCATTGCCTCGTTTAAGACGACGATGTTCGTCGCGAGCATCGGCGTGATGTTGGGCGCCACATTCTCATCTGGAATGATGGAAATCGCCCGTTCCGGTGTCTTCAACCCGCAAATGTTCACCTTCCACGAAATCATGGTGATTTTCTTTGCGGTCATGGTCACCGACATCATCTTGCTTGACACATTCAATTCACTGGGCCTGCCGACATCGACGACCGTGTCAATTGTGTTCGAATTGCTCGGCAGTGCACTTGCCGCCGCCGCATTTACGCTTTTGGCCGACGGCAAATCGCTGGCCGATGTGGCCGAATACATCAACAGCTCTCGGTCGCTAACGATCATTTCGGGCATTCTGATTTCGGTGGCGGTGGCGTTTGTCACCGGCACTGTTGTGCAATACATTGCGCGACTGATCTTCACTTTCAATTTCGAAAAAATGTATCGCCGTATCGGCGGCGTCTACGCGGGGCTGGCCATCACGGCCATTTTCTACTTCTTAGTCATGAAGGGCGCCAAGGGTGCTAGCTTCATGCGCCCCGAATGGATCGACTTCATGAGCAACAACACGTTGCCGATTGTGGCAACGCTCTTTGTGGTGCTCTCGATTGTCTTCCAGCTTATGATCCTTATCGCCAACGTTAACGTCTTCAAGATCATCATCTTGGCCGGTACCTTCGCGCTGGCATTTGCTTTTGCCGGCAACGACCTGGTCAACTTCGTCGGCGTGCCGCTCGCCGCTCTGGACTCCTACAACGAGTGGGTGGCTTCGGGAGCCGCTGCCGACACTTTCACGATGGAAGGTCTGCTCAAGCCTACGGTTGCCAACACGTTCCTGTTGCTGTTAGCAGGTCTTGTGATGGTGCTCACATTGTGGTTCTCCAAGAAAGCCCAAATTGTGATTCAGACCTCGATCAATCTGTCTTCGAGCAACTCCGGTGAACACGAACAGTTCGGCAGCTCTTTGCCGGGCCGTATGATTGTGCGCGCCAGCATGGGCTTTGGCCGTCTCGTCAATCAATTTATTCCCACGGGAGTCAAAAAGGGCATCGACAGCCGTTTCGAGCCTAAGAAGTTACTGCATGGCGAAACGCCGCTGCCGTTTGACTACGTGCGCGCCTCGATCAATCTGGTCGTGAGCGCCGTGTTGATTGCATCGGCAACGAGCCTGAAGCTTCCGTTGTCGACGACGTACGTGACCTTTATGGTTGCGATGGGTTCAAGTTTTGCCGACGGTGCCTGGGATCGTGAAACCGCTGTTTATCGTATCTCGGGTGTGTTGACCGTGATCAGCGGCTGGTTTATCACGGCGCTTTGCGCTTCGACCATGGCTGCAGTCGTTTGCTGGCTGACGCTTTGGGGCGAGGGCATTGCCGCCTTGATCTTTGCCGTGGGTTCCGTGTTCCTTCTCGTACGATCCAACCTCAAGGCCAAGCTCGATACGGTGGATATGCGTGCCGATCTTGATACGCGTTACGACGCTCACAAGATGCAGCAACTTGTCGAAGAGCGCACGGAAGTCAATTTTGAAAAGACGGTTGCCGTATTCGGAGAACTTGTCGATAAGTTCCTGGCTGACAAAGAGGCTGATCTGCGACAAATCAAAACGGACAGCAATGAGTTGTTCGACAAGATGAGTGCGGATCGCGGCCTGTACTACCGCATGGCCAATTCAAGCTTCAAGCCCACCAACAAGGACTTCGACGCTCGCTACTGCTATTACCGCATTTCGACCAATATGCGAGAAGTCGGTCGTTCGTTGCAATCTTTGGCCAAACTTGCGACCGATCACGTCGCTAACCGCCACCGAATTTACCAGGGCGAGCTCAAGAACGAGCTGCAGAATCTGGCGCAGTACCTTAAGCAGATCTCGACCGGGGAAGACGGTAAGCTGAATTTGCGCAATGTCATGCTGCATGCCGATGAGGCGAGCAATCGCATCGATGCGTTGCAGGCTGAACTGCTGCGCCGTATCCCGGACGACAAGCTGTCGGTACGCGGTTGTGAGCTTTACCTGAATTTCCTTGTGTTTGCGCGTGAGTTCATCAACCGCTGTTCCATCGTTGCGGTGTTGTCCGGACAGTTGGATGAGATTGCTCAGCGTTAGTTGTAAAAGCAAAGACGGCAACAGTCGGTTTTGACAACAAAAAGCGTCGATCTTCGGATCGGCGCTTTTTTGTTTGATATGCCTTTTCCTTGCGGAAATAAAAAAAACGCGACACCGAAGTGACGCGCTCTTTTCTTCCTGCAACCCTCTGAAAGAAGAGGTGGCTCCCCGAGTTGGGCTCGAACCAACGACCCACGGATTAACAGTCCGTTGCTCTACCGACTGAGCTATCGGGGAATGCAGAAGCCGAACTATATAGGTGTTTTTGAGTTTTGGCAAGTCTTTTTCGGAGAAAATTCGCCATTCAAGACGATTTTCAGCAAAAATCGTGCTCAATACTTCTCTAAGTCTATGAAATTTAAAGACTTATAATGAAAATTTAAACTAACGAAAGAGAAAAAGAAAATGCCGTCGCCTTGTGAGAAAGACGACGGCTTGGGGCCAGTCAGCCGATCGGTGCGCTATCAGAGCACTTCGGCGATGGATTTGGCCACGTACTGCACATTGCGGGTGTTGAGGCCGCAAATGCAGATGCGACCGTTTTTGACGGCGTAGATGCCGTAGTCGGCTGCCAGCTTTTGAACCTGCTCGGGCGTCAACCCCGTAAAGGAGAACATGCCGGCCTGGCGCGTCACGAAGCTGAAGTCGCGCTTGGCACCGAGGCGGGCCATTTCATCGGCCAGCGCCTTGCGCATCGAGCGGATGCGTTCACGCATGCCGCCGAGCTCTTCCTTCCAGTGAGCGTACTTTTGCGGATCGGAGAGCACGCGCTCGACGATGTATGCGCCGTGAGCAGGAGGGTTGGAGTAGTTGCAGCGCACCACAGCCTTCAGCTGCGTCATTACGACGTCGGCTTCGGCCTTGCTCTGGCAGACGACCGTAAGGGCGCCGATACGTTCGTTGTAGAGGTTAAACGACTTGGAGAACGACGTGGCGACCAAGAAGCTCATGCCGGAGGCGGCAAACATTCGAATTGATGTGGCGTCTTCGTCAAGACCGTCGCGGAAGCCCTGATAGGCCATGTCGAGGAAGGGGGTAAGACCGCCCTTCTGGCAGATATCGATCACGACCTTCCACTGCTCTTCGGTGAGGTCGTAGCCCGTCGGGTTGTGGCAGCAGGAGTGCAGAACCACGAGAGTCTTGGCGGGCAGGGCCTTGAGGTCTTCGACCATCGCTTCGAAGTTGAGGCTGTTGGTGGCGGCGTCATAGTAGCGGTAGGGTTTGATCTCATAGCCTGCCATGCCGAGGATGGCGTTGTGGTTGCCCCAGGTGGGCAGCGACGTGGAGGCGACGCGCTCGCCGCAGATATGGAACATGAAGTCCATGCCGACCTTCAGAGCGCCCGTGCCGCCCAGAGTCTGGATGGTAGCGGCGCGTCCCGAGAGAACGATTTCGCTGTCGGCACCGAAAACCATCTGCTGGACATGCGCGCCGTAGCCGTCAAGACCGCTGATGGGCAGGTAGCTGTGCGGAATGCAAGCTTCGGCAAGAGCGGTTTCGGCTTCCTTGACGACGTCGAGCACCGGAGTGACGCCTTCGTCAGTCATGTATGCGCCCACACCGAGATTTACTTTTTGCGGGCGGGGATCCTGGCGGTAGCGCTGCGTCACGCCAAGGATCGGATCGGCAGGAGCAGCAACGAGGCTGCTGAACAAAGCATCGGACATATGCATCCCTGTTTAGTTGTTGTTGAAAATTTATCGTCCAATTTGTCCGGTCGGCTGCAAACGCGTGTCGGAGCCGACGGCAACAACTAATATTAGACCTTTGGTGTGCGTACGGTTTGTTCCAAGAGGCGGAAATTATCAAATTGCGCACTCAATGCATTCGTAGAGAAGTGTTTTCGTGACTCAGATTCTGACTTTTGAGCATTCTCCGTTTGAGCTGCATGCGGAGTTCGATCCCGCGGGGGATCAACCCACGGCCATCGCCCAACTGACCGAAGGACTGCGCGAGGGGTACAGCGCACAGACGCTTTTGGGCGTGACGGGGTCGGGCAAGACCTTTACCATGGCCAACATCATTGCGCGCCTGGGGGTGCCCGCCATCGTGATGGCGCCCAACAAGACGCTCGCCGCGCAGCTTTACAGCGAAATGCGCGAGTTCTTCCCGAACAACGCCGTCGAATACTTCGTTTCGTACTACGACTACTATCAGCCCGAAGCCTACGTACCGGCGCGCGATCTCTTCATCGAAAAGGACTCGGCCGTCAACGAGCACATCGAGCAGATGCGACTGGCCGCCACCAAGTCGATTCTCGAGCGCCGTGACACCGTGATCGTGGCAACGGTCTCGGCCATTTACGGCATCGGCAAACCCGAGAGCTACACGCAGATGCGTCTGATTCTGCGTACGGGCGACACCAAGGAGCGCAAGGATCTCATCAGTCAGCTCGTGAAGATGCAGTACAAACGCAACGACATGGAATTTTTGCGCGGTACTTTCCGCGTTCGCGGCGACACGATCGACATCTTCCCTGCGGAACACGCCGAGGTGGCCGTACGCGTGGAGCTTTTCGACGACGAGGTTGATGCGGTGGTGCTCTTTGATCCGCTCTCGGGGCAGGTGCGTCAGCGTGTGCCGCGCTTTGTCGTGTATCCGGCGAGCCACTACGTGACGCCGCGCGACGAAATCGTTCGGGCGATGGAGGGCATCAAGGCCGAACTCAAGGAGCGGCTCGAGGTGCTCTACCGAGACAACAAGCTCGTGGAAGCCCAACGCCTGCAGCAGCGCACGCTGTTTGACTTGGAGATGCTCGATCAGGTGGGCTTTTGCAAGGGCATCGAAAACTATTCACGCCACCTCACGGGACTGGCTCCCGGGGAAGCGCCGCCTTGTCTCATTGACTATCTGCCTGCCGACAGCATCATGTTTTTTGACGAAAGTCACGTGATGATGGGGCAGCTCGGGGGCATGTACCGCGGCGACCGTTCCCGCAAGGAAACGCTTGTGCAGTACGGTTTCCGCTTGCCCTCGGCTCTGGACAACCGACCGCTGAGGTTCGATGAGTTCGAGCGCAAGATGCGCCGTTCGATTTTCGTGTCGGCTACGCCGGCCGCGTACGAACTGGAAAAGAGCGCGCAGGTCGTCGAACAGGTGGTGCGCCCCACGGGGCTTGTGGATCCGGAAGTGGAAGTGCGTCCGGCACTCACGCAGGTCGACGATGTGCTTTCCGAAGTCAACGAACGGGCTGCGGCGGGCGAGCGCGTTTTGGTGACGACGCTTACTAAGCGCATGGCAGAAGAACTCACCGAGTATCTGCGCGAACACAACGTGCGCGTTCGTTACCTGCATTCGGACATTGATACGGTCGAGCGTGTAGAAATCATCCGCGATTTGCGCGCCGGTGTCTTTGACGTGCTCGTGGGCATCAATCTGCTGCGAGAAGGTCTGGACATTCCCGAAGTGTCGCTGGTGGCCATTCTCGACGCGGACAAGGAAGGCTTTTTGCGTTCGACCCGCTCGCTCATCCAGACCATCGGACGAGCGGCTCGAAATGTGCGCGGCAAGGCTATTCTCTATGCCGACACGATGACCGACTCCATGCGTCAGGCCATCGACGAAACCGAGCGACGACGCGCCAAGCAGCAGGAATACAACCGCGAGCACGGCATAACGCCCAAGAGCGTCGTCAAGCAAGTGCGCGACATCATAGACGGCGTCTACAGACCGGACGCAAGCGCACAGGACGAGGGCAAACTCAAGGGGCTCGACATCAAGGACGACAAGAGTCTTGCCAAGGAAATCAAGGAAACCGAAAAGAAGATGCTTGCCTGTGCGCGAGACCTCGACTTCGAGCAGGCGGCCGTCTTGCGCGACCGCCTCGAAGCCTTAAAGCGCCTAGCTTTCGGTACCGACGGCAAGACGAGCCTGGAAGAGCACGTCTAGCGAGAAAGAAGACGTACAGCCAGTTCGGGCAACTCGGTCACATACCGGGCCAGCGCTGCCGCTCCCCAGTCGGAGACGGCGGCGCCGCTGCCGGTGTAGCCCCAGGTGGCGGCAATGAATGGCACTTTCGCATTGGCGGCGGCCTGTGCGTCGCGCGCGTCGTCTCCCACGTAAACGGTTTCAGCAGCCGAATAACCCAGCGTCGCCATGGCGTGCAACAGCGCATCGGGCGCGGGCTTGGGCGCGGGAAAGCTTTGTCCCGACAAAATGCAGGCTGCGTGTCGGGCAATGCCTTTGGCTTCGCACAAGGGGCGGGCCAATTCAATGGCTTTGTTGGTCACGATGCCCCATGCCAGTCCCATTTCGGTCAACCGTGCGAGCATGTCGGGCACTCCCTCAAAGGGCGTGCTGTCCTGCACCATGATCTGTGCGTAGTGCTCCAGAAAATCACGCCTGCTCGCTTCAAAGACGCTTGCCGTGGGGGGCATGCGGAGTCCCGCCCAAATCATTCCCGCTGCCCCGCTGCCGCAGTGCTCGCGAAGCGCTTCGTAGGGAAGCGGCGCCAGTCCCGCGCGAGACCTCAGGAAATTGGCAGAGTTGGCCAATCCCGGGGCGCTGTCCATCAAAGTTCCGTCCAGATCAAACAAAATCAGTCCGCGCATGAGCGTTGTTCCTTGTGTTCGGCAGGATCAAAGAAAAGCCCCGCACAACAGAGAGGATTGTACGGGGCTGCCATCAGCTTAAGAAATCGATCCGATTAGGATTTCTTTCCGAAGCCCGTGACGTGCAGGGCACGCAGGATGTTTTGCGGACCGGTGTGTGAGGCGGGCTTTTCGAGCTTGGCGCCGGATTTGCCTTCGCTCTTGTCGTCCGTCTTGGCTCGGTCGCACAGCTCGTTGAGCTCGTGCTGGAGCACGGCCACGATGCTGTAGCGGTTGACGAGCTCGCGGGCAAACTGCAGGAAGTTGAGGTAGAGCTCACAGCCGCGCATCGAGATGTTTTCCGTGGCAATCGACGAGAGCAGGTTTTCCTGCATGCGGTCGATTTCAAGGATGATGTCGTTGCCGTTGAGCTTCACCGACTCGAGCGCATGGCGGCCCTTGACGGCGCGGCCGAGCTTTTGCAGGTCGCTTGCCAACTGGATCAGATTGGCCTTGAGTTCACCCTTGTAGACGCGGTGACGGTTGGCAATGTGGTCCTTTACCGTCGTCGTAAGCTTTTGCAGGTTGCTTCCCACTTCACGCATGCCGGTGTATGCGCGGTAGTAGCAGTAACGGGCATCGCGGTCGAGCTTGGTGTCGGACTTGCGCTGCTGGGCCATGTCGTAATAGACACTGCGTTCGCGGCTCAACAGGTCGAAGAAATCAGCCGACTCGCTCTTGATCTTGCGAAGAGCCGATTCGTTGTCGTTGAGAAACGCCTTGACGGTGGCTTCGTACAGATCCACGGTGTGCTGCAGATGCAGGCCGACCGTGTCGTTGATGGCGTCGCGTACCGAGTAGCAGTCGTCGTTTTTGAGGTGACGTTCCTTTTGCTCGGCGGAATGCGACTTAAGGAAGTTGGAGCGAATCAGCAGCGTGATCGCAAAGAGCATCAGCGCGATCATCATGTAGGTGCCGCCCATCATCGCCATCCAGCAGACCAGGGCTGCGGCCGAGCAGGCGGTAAAGGCGGTGAGGAACCAGCCGCTGATCACGGTGAGCACGCCGGAAATGCGGTAGACGGCCGTTTCACGGTCCCAGGCGCCGTCGGCAAAGCTCGAGCCCATGGCGACCATGAAGGTCACGTAGGTGGTGGACAAGGGCAGCTGCAGACTGGTTGCAGAGGCAATCAGAATGGAACTGAGGACCAGGTTGACGGATGCGCGGACATAGTCGAAGGGCAGCGGCTGTTCGTTGCGCTCGAGCTTACGGGGCTTGAAGCGGGAATGCAATGCTCCCTGAAGGCGCATCGGCAGAATCTGACGGATGACCGATCCGAGCGTCATGGAGCTGCGAACGATCATGCGGCCGGGCAAGGAGCTGCCGAACTGTTCGTGTTCACCCTGCTGGCTCGAAGAGAGGTTGATGGAAGTCTGAACCACGCGGTGGGCTTTTTTGGAGAACCACAGCGTGAGCACCATGACCAAACCGGACAGGAGCAAGAAAATTGTGGCGGCCTTGCTGCCTTTTTCGGCAAGGCTAGTCATCATGAAGGTGTCGCCGTCGGTGCCGTTGGCCATGAAGTCGCGTACGGCATCAAGAGCGGCAAGCGGCACACCGACGAAGTTCACCAAGTCGTTGCCGGCAAACGCGAAAGCAAGCGAGAAGGTACCGCTCAGAATGACGATTCGGAAGATGTTGAAGTTGATTGTCCAAAGCAAAATGGAGAACAAAATGGACAATCCGATGAAGAGCGTCAAAAGGATGGCGGAGGTGTTGGCGTCGATCCAGGCGATCCATTCGGGTTGCATGAAGCTGGCGCCTTTGGCGCCTTTCATGACGAGGAAGTAGAAGATGGCCGTGATGCAGAAGCCGCCGAAGATGCCGCCGATGCGGCGATACATGGCTTCAAAGTGGAAGGTAAAGAGCAAACGCATCAGGTATTGCACGACCATGCCCGAGACGAAGGCAACGCCTACGGAAACCAAGATACCTGAGATGATCGTCAGTGCCTTGGCGGTGTTGATGTAGTCAACAACGGCCGCGAAGCTGCCGTCGGCAACGTAAATCTTGTAGAGAGCGGCGGCAAGGGCGCTGCCGAGCAGCTCGAAGATGATGGAAACGGTGGTGGAGGTGGGCAGACCCAGGGAATTGAAAGTGTCCAGCAGAAGCACATCGGCGATCATGACGGCAAAGAAGACAATCATGATCTCGTTGAATGTGAACATCTGCGGATGAAAGACGCCCGAGCGAGCGATTTCCATCATCCCTGAGGAGAAGGTGGCGCCGAGAAGAACGCCGAAGCTGGCCACCCACATCGTGGTACGGAAACGCGCGATGCGGCAGCCTAAAGCGGAATTAAGGAAGTTGACGGCGTCGTTACTGACGCCTACGAACAAGTCAAAGCACGCCAGCACGGCCAGAAAGCCGAGGACGACCAGATAAAAATCAGACATTTGAGCACGGATGGGTTGTTGACAACTTAATAGAAAAGTTTTGCAGATGTTTATGACAGATTTATGACAAAGCTGTCATCAAATCGTCATTGAGTTGTCATACAAGCCTGCCGCGCTCGCAAAAAAAGCCTGCGGTAGGGACTTTCCGCAGGCTTTGAAGACGAAAAACCGAAGTTCGTCAGGCAAGCGAGGCCTTTTTAGTTTTGCGCTTGGCTGCCGCACGCGCTTTACTCTTGCGCTTGGCATCCTTGGCGCTCGAAGGTTTGCCCAAAGCGAGCTTCTTTTTCTTGTCGGAGGGTTTCTTGATGCCGCGGGCGCCGGGGTCGGACTTGGCGCGTAGCTGAGCGAGCCCGATGTCCTCTTCAGTCTTTTCGACGGGCGGGCGATAGAAGACGAGCATCTTGCCGATGGCCTGGATGCGGGCGGCGCCAAGCTCTGCGGCGACCGTGTGATAAATTTCGTCGCGTTCTTCGCGATCGTCTCCGGCTACGTGCACCTTGACGAGACCGTGATCGTCGAGCGCGCGCTCGATTTCCTTTAAGACGGCCTGCGTCATTCCCTTTTCTCCGATCAGCACGAGCGGATTCAAGTGATGGGCGTCGGCGCGCAGGCGCAGTCTTTCGTTACGCTCTAAAACTAGTTCTGTCATTGTTGAATTGCGTCTTTGTACCTAAAAAAGTCGTGTAGGACGCATTTTATCTGACTAACGCCAGAAGACCGTCTGTATGAGTTGGCGGATGAATGTCGCTAAAATGCGGTGTCATTAAGAATGAGCCGGCAGGCTCGGATCGTCTGTGAAGTGAGTTCCCATTGGGAATCAGCAACAGAAACCCAGCTGCAGCAGGCCCTGCCTGTTAGCAGGAATCCCCCAGCAGAAATCCCCCGACGTGAGCCGGCGGGAGGATGTCAATTGTTTTCATGCCCAAATCCCTAAAAAAACTACGTTCCAACCGCGCCTGGATTGAGCGCCATATCAACGACCCTTTCGTCAAGAAGAGCCGTCGCGAGGGTTATCGCGCCCGTTCCGTTTATAAACTCACGGAGCTGGACGATACCGAACATCTTTTTCGTCCCGGCATGAACGTGGCCGATCTCGGCAGTGCCCCGGGCAGATGAATTTTATGATGTAATCATTTTTGGCTATCTCCGAGCAGTGCCCCGGGCAGCTGGACGCAGATCGTTCGCGAGCGACTCACGGACAAAAACGGCGAATTGAAGGGCCGCATCATCGCCATGGACATCCTGCCGATGGAGCCCATCGACGGCGTGACATTCCTGCAGGGGGACTTTCGCGAACAGGAAGTGGCCGACAAGTTAAACGAGATTCTCGGAGGCGACAAGCTCGACGTCGTGATCAGCGACATGGCGCCGAATCTCTCGGGCATTGCGATGGTTGACGCCAATGCCAGTCTGCTTCTCAATGAACTCGCGCTTGACTTTGCCGTCGAGCACCTCAAGCCCGAGGGCGTGTTCGTCACGAAGGCCTTTCAGGGGTCGGGCTACTCCCAGTTCATTGAAAACTGTAAGAAGCATTTCGTGAGTGTGGCGCAGCGCAAACCTGAAGCTAGCCGCAATTCAAGCGCGGAAATGTACGTGGTGGCACGCCGCCTGAAGAACAAGTGAGCGTGAAGCAAACTTTGTTAACGAATCTCACGCACGTGCGCTCGGCATTTGAGCGTCTTTTGCGATAGGCTTAACGTGCTTTGGTGTCGGCGGTTTTTACGCTCGCTGTTGATTGCAGACAAAGAGCGCCGACAGCTTCATATTTGATTTACGTATTCGAGACAGGACGGCCTTGCACGGCAAGACCGTCCGCGCATGACAGAGGAATATCTTGGACAACAGAATGATCGGCCGCGTGGCGGTCTGGTTGCTCATCGCATTTGTGCTCTTTACCGTCTTCCGGCAGTTTGACAACACGGCCACAGCGCCCATGAACGCCGAGCAGACGAGCTACACGCAGTTCATGCAGGATGCCAAGGACGGCAAGATTCGCCGCGTGGACGTGCAGGGCCGCAAGATCACGGTGACGCCCGTCGAAGGCGCTTCCTACGTGATCACCAGCCCGGGCGACCTGTGGATGGTTGACGATCTGCGTAAAAACGGCGTGCAGGTCTTCGGCAAGCCCGAAGAAGAACCGTCGTTCCTGCAGACGATTCTTGTGAGCTGGTTCCCGATGCTGCTTTTGATCGGCGTGTGGATTTTCTTCATGCGTCAGATGCAGGGCGGCAAGTCGGGCGCTTTCTTGTTCGGAAAGAGCAAAGTGCGCTTTTCCGATGTAGCCGGTTGCGACGAAGCCAAGGAAGACGTGCAGGAAGTCGTGGAGTTTCTGCGCGATCCGTCGCGTTTCCAGCGCTTGGGTGGCCATATTCCGCGCGGCATTTTGCTCGTGGGCTCGCCCGGTACCGGTAAGACCTTGCTTGCCAAGGCTATTGCCGGTGAAGCCGGTGTGCCGTTTTTCTCGATTTCGGGTTCCGACTTCGTGGAAATGTTCGTGGGCGTGGGCGCGGCCCGCGTGCGCGACATGTTTGAAAACGCCAAGAAGAACGCTCCGTGCATCATCTTCATCGACGAAATCGATGCGGTGGGCCGTCAGCGCGGTGCAGGTCTCGGCGGCGGCAACGACGAACGCGAACAGACTCTCAACCAAATGCTCGTTGAAATGGACGGCTTTGAAACCGGCACCAACGTCATCGTGATTGCCGCAACCAACCGTCCCGACGTGCTCGACCCGGCGCTGATGCGTCCGGGCCGCTTCGACCGCCAGGTCGTGGTGCCGCTGCCCGACATCCGCGGTCGCGAACAGATTCTCAATGTGCACATGAAGAAGGTGCCCATCGGCCCCGACGTGCAGCCCGACGTGATCGCGCGCGGCACTCCGGGATTCTCCGGCGCCGATCTTGCCAATCTGGTGAACGAAGCCGCTCTCTTTGCCGCCCGCCGCAACGGCCGCGTGGTGGAAATGAACGACTTTGAACTTGCCAAGGACAAGATCATGATGGGTGCGGAGCGCCGCTCCATGGTGATGACCGAGGACGAACGCAAAAACACGGCCTATCACGAATCCGGTCACGCGCTGGTGGCAAAGCTTCTGCCCAAGTCCGATCCGGTGCACAAGGTGACGATCATTCCGCGCGGCAGAGCGCTTGGCGTAACGATGCAGCTGCCCGAAGAGGACCGCTACTCGTACGATCGCGACTATCTGCTCACCCGCATCGCCATTCTCTTCGGCGGACGCATTGCAGAAGAAGTGTTCATGAATCAGATGACCACGGGCGCGAGCAACGACTTTGAACGCGCTTCGCAGCTGGCCCGCGACATGGTGATGCGCTACGGCATGAGCGACAAGATGGGCGTCATGGTCTATGCCGAAAACGAGGGCGAAGTGTTCCTCGGCCGTTCGGTGACGAAGACCACGCACATCTCGGAAAAGACCATGCAGGCGGTTGATGCTGAAATCCGCCGCATTCTCGACGAGCAGTACAAGCGTGCGCGCGAGCTCATCGAAGGGCATCAGAAGGAAATGCACCGCATGGCCAAGGCCCTTCTCGATTGGGAAACGATTGACGGCGACCAGATCGACGACATTCTCGCGGGCAACGAACCGCGTCCTCCCAAGTCTCCGGTGACGGGATCGGCTAAGCCCGAACCCCGCAAGGAAGAGAAGGTCGAGGAGCCGGTGCAGGAAGCCAAGGCTCCCGCTGACGAGGCGAGTGCTGAAGCTCCTGCTTCGGATAGGGACGAACCGAAATAAATTAAGGTCGAAATGACTGAATGACGGCGGGCCGGTCCCGCCGGTCTTTTTAAAAGGATAGACGG
>ERZ791923.2640-NODE-2640-length-15433-cov-2.255495_pt1 | contig 15433 bp, 10 predicted proteins | sample MGYA00510133_ERZ791923 | MGnify/ENA primary metagenome ERZ791923 (study PRJEB30046, sample SAMN00792106) | human gut metagenome | study: EMG produced TPA metagenomics assembly of the A metagenome-wide association study of gut microbiota in type 2... | reverse complement strand
AAAACGAACTGTCCCGCCAAGCCTGTCTTGTGAGCGGACTCCGTGCCGGAACATGTTCCCGTGATCACCGGGCGATCCATCTCGTCATACTTGGTAAATAACCATTTACCCTCGGCTCGCATTCTTGCATCCTGCACCAAAACGGCCCGTCCTCGCTTATCGTAAAGATAAATCGTACAACCCGCTCCCGGTACATACAATTTATACGGTTTGTTCAGCTCGTTGTACTCCGTGTAATAACATAACTTCGATAGCTGTTCCAATGTTTTTGTCCCGGAGGTAAACTCGGCATCTTGCAAAGGAGATATGATATAACGTTGACGGTTTAAATCATCATAAACATAATATGTTTTTACCTCATCCTGAGATTTACAAATCAAATTCCCCTGGAAATCGTAATATTCCGTGTACTTCACGTTTTCGGCATCAGTTACTTGTTTCACGATAAGTTCACGGTACGAGTAATTTCCCTCCAGCTTAACAGAAGATCCATCAAGCACGTATTTTTTTACATTATCCCCGGTTGTATATTGTCGTACATTGGTTTTCACGGTATGTCCGCTACCCATTTTAAGCTTTTCCCCGTAAAAACTTTGCTCCACGATTTGATCTTCGGGACGGTTATTATACTTCGTCTCAGAATAAGCGTAATGATTTACCCCGAACTTATTCGTGTAGTATTCATCTTGTTCAGAGAGGGCAAATTTCCGATACCCTTGATTCTCCCGCACGCTAAAAGGCAAATAACTCTTGGAAACACGTCCGGTACTATCATAAACAATAGATTGTATGATATCATAGCCACCTACAGAATTATCTTCTTGCCGAAGCTGAATTTCCCGCCCTAAACCATCATAATAAACATACGTCGAAACAGGGTTTTCTTCATTAACATACACGCTCTCTTTCACGTAATTAGCACCCCCCACATTCTTATCCACATAAAGACTCCCGTTCATCGGTATGATTGTATCCCAATAATGAGCTTCCACGTGATATGTCCCACCTCCTGAAAGATCCTCAAATTCCACTGGCTCAAGAGTACCAATTCGCTCCGTTACAAAAACACTATCCCGAAAAAGTCTATATACTACACTTAGCTGGGCTCCATCTAATTTTAACGAATAACGATCTCCATACATATCACCTTTCAACAACTGATAACGTTCAATAGGATAAACGGTAGGCTCCATTAGAGCCCAAATGCGATATTGTTTTCCTCCTGTTCCATTATCCAAGGAAAGAAACACTTCGCTCTCCCATTCCACTCCTTTAATATTTGGGCCAGACATCAAGTGAATTGCATTGTTGACTCTTCGAATTTTGAATCCCGGACAACAAGTAGACTTACCCATGTTGATTTCTTGTATCATCTTGTCCAATTGTCTTTTTTGATCCTTACTCATTAAATCAATAAAAGACACTTTCTCCACATAAAAGCCACATCCCGGTCTTATAGGACCTATCGGAGGGAGAATTCCCTCCAAATCATTTTGTTTCGTACATAAACCTGCTTTTAAAAATGGGAAATAAGATATATTTATATTCCCGTTCATCGTTCTCTCTCCATAACCTTTCTTCTTGGCTCTCACGTAATAAACCCCTTCCGTAAATACTTTCTCGAATGTTATGGGAAATCCGGTACCTTGTATCGTGTCATTATCTATATAATAAGACACTCCTACCTGAGAACCGCTCAACGTTACTTGTGTTTTACGCCCGGGAAATGCACTGAAAGGTTCACAATCCGAGGTAACGTTAAAGAGCGTAACCGGATCGACTTTCTTGGATTGAATAATTAATGCACCATCTTCACTCCCATTATCTAATAGAATTTGTCGTGCTTCATAAGTCGGATTAGGCCTGACACCAAAAACAAGTGTTCCCGAGTAATAATCTCCCTCTACATTATAATCATCAAGTACTAAATTCAACACCAAGATCCATGTTATTTCACTTTCTTCCAATTCGTAATTCACGAAATCTTTCAACACCTTCATCAACTCACCGTTCGATTTTCCATATGTTTTAAAATCAACTTCACAATATCCACCGGCATCGCTCACCTCAAAAACGTTACTTCCAAATTCCGAAACAGGCACGACAATTTGAGCCTCCGCGAAAACTATCAGAAAACACAATATTGATGCGAGAGAAATGCACCTTAAAAGTTTTATTATATATCTATAGTATTCCATACCTTTGTTCATTTAAAACTTGTACAATAATTATTTCCAGTAGCCACAATTCAAAATGGTTTAATAAAGTACTCGTATCCTTTGACCACTTTCCGATCATCATCAAGAACTCGCAACAAACGTCCGAACACATCATACTCGTAATACATCGTATTACCATTCGTATCCATTTCTGAGGTTAACCCGACTCCGGGAATACACGTGTATGTTGTCATCATGGCATTCCGGGGCATTATCCGAACTTTATCGGGTACGATGAACTATTAATCGTGTGGCTCGCGGTGGAAGACGCTACCGTCAGTTCCTGCTCCACGAGTTCCCACTTTTCACCGGACTTTTTCCAGTAAGATAAAATATACGATCCCGGTTTAAAGTTCGAAAGATTGATCGTGTAACTTTGAGAGTAAACCTTATTTCCCGTTTTAGCCGTTTTAAGTATTGTCGCACTTGTTTCATCTTCAAAACTGGTATAAAATACCTGATTTTCCCGGGTTGTACTTCTCGGATGATACACTGCATTTTTCACCATAGCCACGGGTAAAGAAAAATTATAACCGTATATCATGGATTCTGCCGAACCTTGATCTTTATGAAAACTTGTCAGGTTTAATCTTCCATCGTAATGATCATAATAATCCACAAGAGTATAACGATTATCGTGATAAAAATTCTTGGAAGAGTTGATTCCCGACATGGAGAAATCAGTTGTATCAATCGGCACGGATGCAAGAGTTTTACTCTTTGCCAAAACCGGCAATCTTTCATTCTTATCATTCGAGACTAATTTATACAAGAGTAATTTTCCCTCGATAACTTTATCATTCTTGATCTTTATTCTCTCAATAGGCTTTGCCAGCACTCTGGCTTGAAGTAACGCATCTAACGTGTTACTTTCCACGATTCCCGAAAGATTACCTTGAGCTTGAAAGCTAAACGGGTATTTCGTCTTTACACGATACGTATCCCCCCTATCGTAAACCACTTTTTCCTCTACAGGCAAATAATAAGTCGGATCATACGTATACTTCGTGACTGTCGTGGGAATATCAACCCCTGTTATTCTCACCGAGTCAACATATATAGGTTCTGACAACCAACTATAAACAATCAAGTTAGACAACAACGCCCCGGTTGGCATATTATATTCATGAACATAGTATCCTTTAATCTCTTTCCGAACATGTTTCTTGAATTCATATTTATATTGCACCCTCTTCACTTCCTGCCTCGTAGAACTGTATTGTATTTCTTCTTTTAATAACCCTCTCCTCCAGAACCTCGACGAGTTAGGGAACACCGTGGGAGCGTCATTACTTATTCCTTCGCTTTCTATTCGATTAATATGGCGCATAGAGGGTTCGTCGGGTCCATCCATCAAATCCGTGTAACTAGAAACGATCTTTGAACCGTTACTTAAAGTTTCGGTAACCGTAGAGTAATAAACACTCGTATTTTTATCATCATGGAGGTAACAAAATTTCCCCCCGGTATTCCAATTATCCGTATAATCATTATTACTATAGATTATCACCCCGGAACCATTAGCATAGGAATAATTCGTGGTAAGGCAATTACCGGCGCCATCGTATCTTTTGATATTTTTAACCCGAACCCCACCCACGATAGAGCCATTAATCAACTTATTATTTTCGTACTCGTAATCCACGTACCCACCAAGATTATTATAAACCCTAGTTAAAATATTTGCTGTCGTGTGAGCGAAAGATGGAGATCTATCCGCTCCTTCCGTGGGGAAAAACGTGGTATTCGATTTCCCATTATAATATCCCCAATGGTCAAAATCTTTACTATCCCTGGCTGGTAAGTTTCGTGACGTGTTGTACTCGAATTTACCCAGCATCAATTTACTTGTTGAATTTGATTCATCCACCTCGATCAATTTTAGACGCTTATACCCAGAAGTCGATTGAAAATAAGAATACAGAAATTTGATCGATTTCAGATATTCCAGGTTTGAAACAATTGTTATTTCATTCAATTGTCGGCCATTAGGAAGTTCATGACCTCCGGCTTGCGATGTGAAACTAAGTTTTCCATTTCCCCAAGTAATATACTGCAAATAATAGGGAGACGACCTGTATTGTATTGATTTATCAATTATAGGGTCATTGTTTTTACGATAATAATTATAATTGGAATAACTAATTTCACCACCACGAAGATAATCAAAAGAGACTTCGTTTCCCGAAAGAGGTTTTATCTTTGTCAAGTGCCATGTTGAAATATGACTTCTTGTAATACTATTCACGGAATTATGTTTTACCTCGCTATACCGGGTTACTTCTGTCGATTCTTTCAAATTAAAAATATACTTTACTCCCAATTCATCCGTAATCGTGAAATTTAGATCATTATCCAAAACGATGTTAACCGGGGTATAAGGTATCGTCCAGGCTTTCCCATCCTGATCTATCGTAAACATACCCGTCCTACCGGGAATCTCGTAATAATACAAATCGGGTTCACCATCAAAAGTAACGCATCCGGTACAACTAGACTTGGAGGTACAATGGTCCACTCTTTCTCTCAATAAATTCGTGGTACCCCACCACGAGGAAAAATTATTCGCCAGTATCCCAGATCCCCTACAATAACCATTGACCAAATCATCATTATCCACGATAACACGAGTAATTTTTCCCCCGACCGAGAGATTCCAGCCTAAGCCCACCCAAGAAGCCAAGTCCTGTACTTTAATCCCGGAACAAGTATATGACAACACTATCGGGATATTCACATTTTCTGCGGCAGCTATCGTGTACAAGGGAATACTAACCCCAGCAGTCCCCGTCCCCTTGTTTACTTTTATATTTAAACTCCGTAACAATCCCTGTGATTCGGGCGACGAAGGTGGTGTTAGTTCTGATTGACCAAAACTCATAGTAGTCAACATTACAAACAGAATAAAAAGACTTGTAATTTTCATATTCTTTTCAATTTGTCATTAGTACTTGAATAATTAAAGCGTCTTCCTTAGAAAAGGAATTCCTCTTGGAGTATTTACTTCTTCCCGTGAATTCCAATTAGTGATTTTCACGAGACACTGACTACATCCTTCCCCATAAGCATTTCATTTTAAAGTTTAACACGAATTACTGTTAGCCGATGACACCTCCAAGCCTACACATCGGCAAGTACATCAATAACAAGCCCGCCTATCCCCATGAAAAGAACGGGTTCCAGCAGATTTTCCAATTGTTTCAATTTATGTTCCTACTCCCGGGTGAAGGTATTAACTCACCCACTCTTCATAACCCGAACGGATCATAAAAGACAGCGGGACAAAAACAGCCGATAATCACCAACACCACCAGTAATTCCGGCAAAGAAAAAGCAGCAAAAGATTTACTTTTCAGATCACGCCTTTTCCGTTTCAATAATTTTTGAATTGTTTTCATATTGCAATCAGAAGTTTAAAAAAATACAATTCTAAAAAATATATTCTTCGGCTGATCTTTATAAACACACCCCACACTTTCTCGTTATAAAGTCAGGGTCTAAATCTATACAATAATTTTAGGAGAATTTGTAGCAAATTTGTACCTCTTTTTTGTTAAAATATATAAAAACAATGGATTTAAAGTCGCTTTGCATTATTCATGACTTACTCCCTACCAATTCTTACATCTATTCGTTATCCCTTCGATATCCTATCGATAAAGTGACGCTCTATAAGAACGAAGAAATAACGAACAGATAAGCCTAGCATAATAAAAGGATGTAAACCCATAATAAAGTAAAGTATGGAGAATCGATTGACTAACTTTCATTAGAGTCTTTCTTAACCATCAACCCGAACCCCCTTCCCCATGACGTGACGATCTCAACGGCTCCACCTTTGGGTAAATATTTTCTTAAACGGGCTATTACCTTGTCCAGATAACGATAAGACTCTTTAAAATCATTTCCCCATCCCTCTTTGACCAGTTCCTCCTTATCCACATATTGATTTTTCTTCAAGCATAATATTTTCAACACTCTTGTTTCCATCGGGGTAAGCTGATTCGTCTCCCCTTTTATAATTAGGTAACGACGAATCGGGTTAAACGAAATATTATCGGAAATTCTCACGAAATCGGTCTCCACTTTCAACATTCCCACGTTCTTCAAACACCGGTTCACCCGTGCAACAACTTCATCCAGCAGAACCTCTTTACGGATGTAGTCATTCGCCCCTAGGTCAAAACCATCAATAGCGTGTTGAGAATGCGTCAAAGAACTGATAAACAGGATCGGGGTCGAGAAATCCTCTTCCCGAATCTTTTTAGCGACCTCAAACCCGCTCATCTTGGGCATAATCACGTCCATCAAAATTAAATCGGGCGTTTCCCTGCGGTACAACCACAAGGCTTGTTCTCCATCGGCAGCATGAACTACTTTATACCCGGCTCTTTTCAAATAATCAATGCAAGTCCTTGCCTGCATGGCATCGTCCTCCGCATACAAAATTTTAACCATTTCCCCGTTTGTCAACCGTTAATCGTTTTCATCTTTCACCAAAGGAATCATCACGGTAAAAGTCGTACCTACACCGACTTCACTTTCCACTCGAATAACTCCTTCATGCGCTTCGATCACTTGTTTCACGTAACTTAAACCGATTCCAAAACCATGCACGTCAGTCGAACGACCGTGGTGAATCCTGTAATACCGTTCGAAAATCTTTTCCCTGAACTTTTCCGGGATACCAATTCCGTTATCTTTAACGTCTATCGCAATCATCCCATCTACCTCCCGACACACGACTTCGACTTTTGCAGGATCACCCGAATATTTGATAGCATTCTCTATCAAATTGTTTATGGCATTCGGGAAATGAATATCATCCGCCTCAATCACATCAACGCTCAACTGATAGTCAACCTTGATAGAGACATTCTTTCCCATTAACATCGGATCAAACAACGCAACCAGTGAATCAATAGTTTCTCGCAAATTTAATCTATTCCACGATATTTTAAACCCTTGTTTCCAAACAATTAATAATTTATACACGAAATTATTCAATTGATCCACCCGTTTATGTGCCGCATTTAACAAAATTCGTTGTTTATCCTTCAAATTATCAACACCATATGAGATAATCCCGGAAAAAGCATTTTGAACAGCAGACAACGGAAGTTTCAACTCATGAACCATACTACTCATAAATTCTTCCCGAATCTTAGATATCTGATATTGAACGAGGATCGTTTTGATCTGGTAAATAAAACACACAATCAATAACACGAACAAGACGAAAGAACTAATCAACACTCCCGTCATTTGTGTAAAAAACGTTTTATAGGGCATATCAAAATAAACAATCACACCATGATGACTTTTTAAACCTAGTTCTACCATGTTGGAAACGAGATGTCTCTCTATTCTTGAAGAACCATTATCCGTTGATGCAATAATATCACCAGTTTGTGTATTTACAAGTTCCAGAACATATTTTTCTTTAATCCCTTTACTCACAAAAATAGATTTACACACGCTATCTAACATATGAACATTCTCTTCTGACTGTTCCTTTATCAAATCGTAGCAAACCTTACGCAATACACTCAGATAACCATTATCTTGATTATAATTCAATACAGTCGTGTCCCCCTTCAATATTAGTTTTATAAAATTTTCATTTGATTTTACACTAACACTTATCGGTTCCTCCAACCTTGATTGATTACGAACAACATATTCTTCAAATCCAGATTCAACAGCTCCAGACAATGTTGTATTAATTAAATTCAAATACTCTGCTTTTTTAAATTCAATAACCCGATTTAGCCAAAAACCTTGAAATATCAACAAACAAAGTATAGCAAATATCGAAACACCCCAAGTAACATGAATCTTTCTATTCATAAGGTACTATTTTACAAATTCACACAAAAGTACTGAAAAATATTCTCTCTCATACGCATAATACATTCCAAAACCATTTAGATAAATTAACAAAAAATAGGTACAAATTAGATACAATTTAAATCATTTTCATCTTCTATTTTTGCCTTGTATTAAATACTAAAACAAATGAAAAGAGTAATATTAATAATATGCTTTATATCTATAACCTTAGCTCTTACATTGCTAAATGTAAATCTAAGGAAAGATTCTACGAATATAGATATAAAAATTCAAAATATCGAAGCATTTGGAAATAACGAGGATGGAGGAGACGATCCATGCAAAGCTCCGGGTGGAGTATGTATGACATATGACAAAGATGGTGATCCAATTTTTCACATAGGTTTATCTATCCCATAAACAATTCACTATGAAAAAGACAGCATTTATAATTATAGCTTTATTGCTCGCCTTCGGTTGTTCCGACGAGAAACACGAAGTGCCAAAAGAAGATAATCCATTATTCAGTACAAGTCGTGCCATCTCCTTGAATCAACTAGGTGAAACGATTAACTTGGAAAAAATTGGAATTTACAACCCGACAAAAGTCATCAAAAAAGACTCCTTACTTATCGTATTGGATCTAAACGGATTTAATAAAATTTCTATATACCAAGAAAACGGAAAATTACTAGGCAGTTATCTGCCAACGGGAATGGGAGCGGATCGGGGACTCTATATCCTCACCATGAACCTCGACAACAAAGGAATCCTTTCCGCCTACGACTTCGGAAACGACAGGTTAGTTGAATTCGATTTAAATCACTTCGGACAACCTGAATTCGGACCTAAATTTATTGATATGCCCAAGGATAAAAAACACCTTTGTGTGGCAAAATCAGGTACGACAATTATCTCTACCGGAATGTTTGACGACGGTAGATACGGTTTAATGAACAACAATAACGAAGAATACTTTTTAAGTTACCCGGAAATACCGAGTTATCGCACCATAAACGATACTTTAAGAAGTGCTTTATTTGCCAGTAATATCATCAAGATAAAACCCGACGGGACGAAATTTGTCTGTGCGAATATGCAGAGTGGCATCATCGATTTCTGCTCTCTCATACCTTGCACCAATATCACTCGCGTTGCCGAGCTGAATCTTTATTCTCCGAAAGCCACAGTTAAAAATATGCGGAGAACGCCCGTTGCCTATTCCACAGACAATCTCTTCGGGTTCTGTGATATTGAAGTTACTGACGAGTATATATATGCCTTATATTCCGGCAGAAGTTACCGCAAATATAAAGATCAGATAGTATACGGTGAACGGATTGTTGTGTTCGACTGGGGGGGCAATCACGTCCACACTTATTTATTAAGAAATCCGTTCACCTCTATTTCTTTCAACAAAGAAGAGAATGCAATTTACGGTTTGACAAACAACCCGAATTCAGTGTTAATCAAATATACATTGGATTAATTTCCGCGTGAGACCGGTCCTTGGAATGATGTCTCAGACAGGTTTCCTTCCAAGGGCCTTTACCCGGAAACGGCAAATAATACCACGGAGAAACGAATCGTTAGATTAAACCATGGCAAGAGAAACACGAGACATAGCATACCCGATCGCTTTCATCGGATTCATATTACTGGTTATGACCATACTGGTAATTGATCCTGACAGAATGAACGGGTTGACGCTTGCCAAATATTTCTGGTTCTACTCCACGTTATTACTCACGGGAGTTATAACATTCGGTCTTGCTTTTTACTCTATGTCGATCGCGAGTATCGACATAACCAAGTCAATAATGATAGGGATTTTGACTGTAGTGATTATTGACATATCCCGCTACTCTAACATGGAAATGATGAACACGAAAATATTTTTGCTAGTAATCATTTCCTTTTTCTTCTTCGACATCTTTTTCCACCACTATAAAAAAGCCACCAAGATATTCCAATTCGTGCTGATTGCTTTCGCACTACTGGAAGTGATCTGGGGATATTGCCAATTGTACGCCCATATCCCCGATATGCAAAAAGACTTCACGCTCTCAGGCTCTCTACTCCACACGAACTCCTATGCCATGTTTCTGGCCATCACTCTACCCATAGCTCTCTACTGGACCATCACGTTATTACAGAAATTAAAATACGGTTACACTCGTCTCCTTACCGGAACTGATGAAGAACACGTGAGACTGGAAATTGTTGACGATATTCTTTTATTCCTTCTTTCTGCCCTCGGACTAATCGGGATTCTATCCATACTACCGTTTACGGGAATCCCATCCGCATGGTTTATCGCAGGATGTAGCGGGCTATTTGTTCTGTACTTTAAACTGGACCTTCACTCCTTTATAAAGGCCTCTATACTCCGAAGTCACAAAAGAACTGCCATATCCGGGCTCACTCTCTTACTCGTGATAGGCTTGCTTACCACCGTTTTTTATCGATTACGGAAAGATGAAATAAACGAACATCTGTTAACCTGGAAAATATCCCTGCAAGTGCTGAAGGAAAAACCGATCACTGGTGTCGGAATTGGGAATTTCCGGAAAGCATTCGGGGATACTCAAACAACCTATTTTGAACAAGGAGAACCAACCGAACAGGAAGTAGCCCTTGCCGGAAATCCCAACTGCCCGGTGAACGACTTCATTCAACTGGCAACCGGCACGGGAATCATCGGGACATTATTGTTTATCGGCCTCATCGTTTCCGTCCTGTTCTCCGGATTCAGGAACATGGACAAACACCCGGAGAAACTGGCAATCACGGGCGCCTTAATTGCTTTTATCCTTGCGGGATTCATCAATTCCCCTATTCAATCATTATCCCTCTCGATTTTGTTGGTACTGCTAATCGCTCTCGGGACCTCAGACATTCAGCCCTCAAGAAAAAGAATACCCAAAGTTATACCGATCATGACCTCGCTACTTTTGATCGGGGTCACGACCACCATCGTTTACCCCCAGTTCTCGATGTTCAAAGCATACAAACAATGGGCCCACGGACGTCTTTACTATAAAATGAAAATATATGCCACGGCAGCTAAAATATACGCCCCGCTAACAAACACGCTACGTCACCCCTATTTTTTCATGGAATACGGATACGCCTTATCACAAACCGGGCAACATGAAGAGAGTATCGCCATCCTTCAACGAGTGGCACAAATTCTCCCTGACCCGCAAATTTACAATCGTATCGGCAAGAGCTACCAAGCACTGGGGGAATATCAACTGGCAGAACAGTATTTTCAAAAAGCACATCACATGGTTCCCAACCTTGTGTATTCCAATTTCCTACTGGCCCAATTGTACCTTGAAATGGGCCTGCGGGACAAAACACTGGAGTGTGCCCGCCAGATACTCACGCTGAAACCTAAAAAAGAATCAGAAGAAACACTACATATAAAAGCACAAATGGAACAATTAATCCAATCGTTGGATTAATCCCGCCGAGGGATCGACCGGATCCCATTCACACCATAGTACATCTAAATCCATCACTTTGGGGAGACATCATAGTCTCCCTTTCTTTTATTCTGACAAATAACTATATTCGCGACATTATAAATCAAAAGGCATGAAACATATCCGGTTACTCACTCTATTCCTGATCCTAGGCATAACTACCTTATCGGCACAAAAGCCCCCCAAGCGAGAATTCCGCGGGGCATGGATTCAAACCGTTTTCCAAAGCGAATACGCGAACATGACATCGAAAGAGATGAAAGCCGATTTCATCCGTAAACTTGACCTGCTACAAACCTGCGGGATCAACGCCATCATTTTCCAAGTACGCCCGGAAGCCGATGCCTGGTACTTGTCGGAAATAGAACCTTGGAGCCGTTTTTGCACGGGAAAACAAGGCGTTGCCCCCTATCCGCTATTCGATCCCATGGCTTTCTTGATCAAGGAGTGCCATCGCCGCAACATGGAGTTTCACGCTTGGCTGAATCCTTTCCGTGCCGGAACTTCCGGAACCTCCACGCTGGCAGAAACCCACGTGTACCATGAACATCCCGAATGGTTCGTAACCTACAACAAGCAGCTACTCTTCGATCCGGGAATCCCCGCTTGCCGGAAGTATATTTGCCGGGTCGTGGAAGACATCGTGAGCCGTTATGACGTGGACGCTATTCACATGGACGATTACTTCTACCCCTATCCCGTGAACGGGATGCCCTTCCCGGACGACAACAGTTTCCGTACCTACGGGAAAGGCTACAAACCCGAAGAACGGGACGACTGGCGACGGGAAAATGTCAATAAACTTATCCGGGAACTGAAACACACCATCGCAAAAACGAAAGAATGGGTACGTTTCGGGATCAGTCCCTTCGGCATTTACCGGAATAAAAAAAGCACGCCCGACGGTAGCGGCAGTAATACCAACGGGTTGCAGAACTATGACAACCTGTATGCCGACGTAACCCTATGGGTCAAAAAAAAATGGATCGATTACAACATCCCCCAGATATACTGGGAAATCGGCCACCCGGCCGCAGACTATATCACGTTGACCGAATGGTGGGACAAAAATGCTCATGACGTCCACTTGTATATCGGTCAAGACGTGGCCCGCACGATGAAAGCTTCCGATCTTACCCGGAAAATGGAACTCGCCCGTTCCTTACGCCACGTAAAAGGCAATTGCTTCTGGCCCGCGAATGAAATCTTATGGAACACCCAAGGCATCGCCGACAGCCTTCGGGAACACTATCACCGGACCCCGGCACTTATCCCCGCCTATACCCACATGTACAACGGCCGTCCAAAGAAAATAGCCTCTCCCCAAGCCGAACGCAAGGAGAAAGGCTACACGGTAAAATGGTTTGCCCGCGGTGACCGAGAAGATCCCCGTAATCCTCAGTATTTTGTCATCTACCGTTTCTTACCCGGCCAGAAAATCAACCTGAACGACCCGACTCATATCGTCGCTGTCACCCGCTACACGGAATGTTACATCCCTAACAAAAAATTTAAATACCGTTACGTTATCACGGCTGTCGACCGTTTCCACAATGAATCGAAAGGGAAAAAAATAAAGTTGAAATAAAAAATGCAAGCATGCATAATTTCGAGAAGCCGTTTGTAATTTAACTGTCTGCATGCTTGCGATATTAATAAACTCAGATTATCTCTATTTCTTCAACACCTCTTCCACCACTGCCGACAGCTCCTTTTTCTCCATGTGGGCTCGTAACACGATCTTTCCCTCTTTGTCGACAACCACGAACATCGGCACGGCCAACACGTGGTACAATTCTTCCACTCGATAGGAGCCTTTCACCGTTTCGTCAATTACCTGTGGCCACGGTAACTGCTCCTCATCCAAAGCTTTCTCCCATGAAGCCCGGTTCGAATCGATACTCATACCGATAATCTCAATACCTTTGTCCTTGTATTCCTTGTAAAACTCCCGCACCCAAGGGAAAGAAGCACGGCACGGCTTACACCAGCTTGCCCAGAAATCAAGCACCACCACTTTGCCCCGGAAATCGGACAAACTCAACAAAGAACCGTCCCGCCGGGCTAACGTGAACTCGGGCGCCGGGCGTCCCGGTTCTATTCGTTGCCTCAACTCGATACAAGCTCGCACTTCACTCGCCAATTCGCTCTCCCCCACCTTCTCGTCAAACAGCCCGAATATCTGCTCCAACTGCTCCAATGGCATCTCGTTCATCATAAAATACAACTGGTAAGCAGCTGTTTCCACGGACGGGTTAGCTACTATAATTTTCAATTGCTCTTCCTTCACCCGCGCCATGTACGCATCAAACTCTTTTCTATACACCCAATAAAAAGTCGTATCTTCCAATATCTCCGGGTTATCCTGCACTTTTTTTGCCAATTCCGCATATTTCGTAAACCCCGGCAACGTCTCCACCACTTTCCACTGTTTGCCGATCTCCTCATTTACATCATTGTTTTTAGAACCGGTAACTGTCATTCCCTTGACAACCAACTCTCCCTCCTCGTCCATCCCCACATTTTTCCAATCCCCCTTCATCTCAATCTTACTATTCTCTAATGCCAATCTCATCTGAACTGACTCCTTCCCCTCCGGTACCACCGTAACCAAGGCAAATCCCACACACGGGGTCTCCCCCTCGAACACGAATTTTCCTCTCTTCATCTTCACCGTATCACAAATCACTAGCTTTCCTTTAGAGCGCATCCTCAAAATCGCACTACCGTCTCCCGCTCCTTTAAACACTCCTTTCAACACGTATCCCGCTTGGCTGTTACAAGCGAACAACACACTCATCATCAATAATATCAAATACTTTTTCATCTCTTTTATATTTTAAAATTAACTACTTTCCTGTTTTCTTATCCATTAATAATTTATCCACCAACTCCTCCAATTCGTGCTCAAAATAGCCACATCTAACTAACTTCCCCTCACGGTCTATCAACACGAAGTGCGGAATACCCGTCACGTCATATAAATCACTTACCATATGCTTTCCACCCGGAACTTTCGCATCCCGTACATGCAACCATGGTAATTTTTCCGCATCCAATGCTTTTTCCCATGCTTTCACATCCTTATCCACGCCGACCCCGAGAATTTCCACCCCTTTGTCGTGATACTTCTTGTAAAACTCCCTCATCCAAGGGAAAGACGCACGACACGGACCACACCAGCTTGCCCAAAAGTCCACCAACACCACCTTACTGCGTAAATCGGCAAGCGACAGCATCTGCCCGTCACGCTGTGCCAACGAGAACACGGGAGCTATCCGTCCCGGAGCCAGACGCTGGCGAGTTTCCAATTCCTCACGTATGTCGGTCAACATCTCGCTATTCCTCACTGCCTCATCAAACAGCCCGAATACCCGCTCGAACTCGTCCAACTTCATCCCGTCTATCATGGGGGTCAAGTACAGCGCTGCCGCTTCCGATGACGGATGTGCCGCCATGATTTCCAGTTGTTTCCCGAATACCAACTCCCGAAAACGATCCTCTATCTCCTGCAACGTATCCGCCTTCCGCATCACCTCGTCCGTCAACTCCGCATTTTCATCCAGCGAAGCGAACCACTTTTCCAATCGTTCATAATCCTTGAACTCCGGCAATCTCCGGGTGGAAAAATACACTTCATCCAGAAGATTACACACCTCCGTGTTTTTGCCGCCCGTGACTTTCATATCCCGGATAAAGAAACTTCCCCCGGTATTCCGTTCCAGATTTGCCCAATCACCTTGCAGCTTGATCGGACTATTCTCCAACACGATAAGCATATCCAACACTTCTTTCCCTTCCGGTACCACTCGCAAAGAACACGCCGCCACGAAAGGCGTCTTACCCTCGAAACGAAACTTTCCCCCGCTCATCTCGGCTGTATCTGCTATC
>ERZ791923.2625-NODE-2625-length-15508-cov-7.336957_pt1 | contig 15508 bp, 13 predicted proteins | sample MGYA00510133_ERZ791923 | MGnify/ENA primary metagenome ERZ791923 (study PRJEB30046, sample SAMN00792106) | human gut metagenome | study: EMG produced TPA metagenomics assembly of the A metagenome-wide association study of gut microbiota in type 2... | reverse complement strand
CTCCTGTCTGTTCGATAACTCCTCGGTGAAGTTATGTAAAGCACGACACGCCGTTCCATTCGTGCCGCTAGGCACGAATGATGAGCAGGGTTTGGGGCAGGCACGCCCCAACAAGATCACTTGGAAAACTCGCAAGAGTTTGAGAAGTGAAGTCCCGGATGGACAGGAAATTTTCAAGAATTGAAAATTTGTGGCCACGGGACGGTTCTTGCCCTCTACCGCTGCGCTCAAAACGCTTCATCAGCAAATGTTTCCGAATTGTTAAGACGCAAAAAATAAGTAGAGGTGGTAATGCTCATGTAATGGGGTCGCCGTTTGCCCCGAACGAAGTTCCTGCCCCTGTTTGTGCAGCGGCGTTGGCCGGAAAGCCGGTATCACGCTCGGTCGGCTTATGAAATTTTCAAGGTACGTTTCCCCTAAAGAAAAATACCGCCCAAGCAGCGCAGCGATGGATTTTGTCGGGTGAATCGGCGGCAAAATGAATCGGGTGTGTTGCGGGGCGGTAAATCTTTCAGGGATGATCCACGGTGAGGCTGTGTTCAAAATAAACACGACCACATCTTGTGGATGGTTTCGGACCAATCCACAAAATCAGTGGGATTTGTGACAGAGAATATCATATTTCGCAAGGTGCGTCAAGATGGCTTTGTGAAATTTATTGCGATAAAGTGGTGATAGTAGGACTTATGTGAACACATTATGCCTATGCTACATCAAATTCTTTGGCGAGCATCACAAAATCTGCACAGCGGATTTGTGAATCCTTACAGAAGCTGAAAATAATCTGCTCAAAATTTGAGATGTGATGCAGAACGTGGTAGAATGAAAGCAAAACAAAAATTGCTTTTCAAGCCAGTGAGATGAACACGATAGATAGAGGAGAAACTCAAATGGGCAATGAAACGAAAACCAATCCTTTTGCCAGAATCCTGAATGCGGTAACAAAAGTCAATCTGAATTTAGCAAGCCAGAAAGAGGAAACGGCATCGCAAACCGTAGTTAATTCAGAACTTGTGCAGGCGCATGAGATCGAAGCACAAGTGCAGGAACAGTTGCTGTTGGGAAAATATTCTGTTGTGCGGCCGTTAGACGTTGCATCGGGCGAAGCAGATTTGTACCTGTGCGATTATAAAGAGAAAACGTATGTTGCAAAAATTTACCGCAGGGATGTTGCAATCAAGAGCGAAGTTATGCAGGCGTTAAAGGAAATTCAATCGCCGTATGTTGCACATATGATTGATACTGGAACGGTCGATGGAAAAACGGTAGAGATTTTGCCGTACTATAAGAACGGAAGCCTTCAGGGCAAAAGGCTTTCGTACCAAGAACTACGGGAAACGGTGATCCCTTGCATCAATGAGGCGTTGACAGAACTGCACAAAATCGGTGTGATTCATAAAGATTTGAAGCCGTCTAATATTATGCGGCTTGATAATGGTCGGGATGTTGCTATTATTGACTTCGGTATCAGCTCTGTGATTGACGATGGTAGAACGGTGCTTGTTACCAAAACCGGAATGACGCCGGAATACTCTGCGCCTGAAACATTCCGCAGCGTTTTTCTGGAAGAATCGGACTACTACTCGCTTGGCATTACGCTCTACGAGTTGTTCTGTGGGCGCACTCCGTATGCGGGAATGTCAAACGACGAAATCACACAGTATATGTCCATCCAAAAGATTCCGTTCCCGGATGAGATGCCGAAAGCGCTGAAAGAACTGATTGCAGGACTGACATACAGTGATCTTGCCAACCGCAATGACAAGAAAAATCCCAATCGCCGTTGGACTTACGAAGAAGTCTGCAACTGGTGCGCTGGAAAATATCAGCCGATTCCGGGTGAGGCTAACATTGAATCTAATACTGCCCGGATCCCTGCTTACAAATTTCGAGGTGAACTGTACACGGACACAACCGAACTGGTGCAGGCATTGGCCTCTGATTGGGACAATGGCAAAAAGCAGCTCTATCGTGGATTGCTCACCGGATTTTTCATGGCCTGTGATCCGGAAATTGCAGAAGCCTGCATGGATGCAGAAGACAGCGTAACAAAGCACGGTGAAAACGAAGATGTTGCGTTCTGGAATCTGTTGTACAAAATGGCTCCCGGCATGGATGCGTTGTTCTGGAAAAATCAGAAGTACGAATCGCTGAATGCCTTCGGAACAGACTTGATGAAAAAGCTGCGTAGCGGGAATGTGGAAGAATGCCCCGTGTGGAATGAAATGCTGTCTTATGGTTTGATTTCTTCGTATATGAAGGCTCATAAGTTCAGCGAGGCACAGGTGAAAGGAGCAGAATCCATTGAATCCGCAGTGCGACTGAATAAAGCAAATGCCAAAACGATGGCACTTAATTATTATTTGCTGGCTTATCTGATTTCTGGAGACCGTGAATTTGTTCTGGCAGGTAAACAGTTTGATTCTATCGATGCGCTGGCAGAGCATATGAATACGCTGCTTACGAGTTCCTTTGATAAGTTCGATGTGTTCTGCAAAAATATTATCGGTGTGGATAATTCTCTTGACCCACAGTTTGAGGCGTGGCTGATTGCACAGGGTAAGAGCAATGAGATTGAACAGTGGAAAAAGACGCTTTTATAAAGTAAAAGGGGATATTGTAAATTGGAAGCAGGAGTAGGTTGCTTATTCGCCTTTGTATTTTTGGTTGGAGAACTCTTTCTGTTCTCTGGGCAATTTAGAGAAGAAATGGCAGGCAACGAAGTTGCTAGTTTTTGTGCATTCATTGCGTTGATATTTAATGTTGTATTTGTTGGAATGCTAATTAAGGGAATCATAAAATCAGCAGAAGAATCGAGAGAACGAAAAGAACAAGAGCACAGAAAACAGATTCAAGATGAAATTTCGGAGATTGTAAAGCAATATACAGTTCAAGAAGATGCAACGAAAAATAATGTTCCCAGTATAACAAAAATTGATAATCCGCTTGTGGATTCGGAAGTGGTATTCTGCGTGAAAACATACATTCGGGAAGCAGAAGAACAAGAGCAAAAGATTATAGAATTGCGAGCAAAAATTCAGAAGATTTTGAATTACAATAATTATGTGACAGATGAACGAAAACTTGAATACTTGAAAGAGAAAGAGCCTGAACTGAGAACGCTAAAGGAAGAACTGCTGGATGCACAGAAGCCGCAGGATAATCGAAAAATTGTTCTGAATGAAACCACTTCTGAAGAACTTGAAGACATTCGCAACTCTATTGTGGAGAGTGGGAAAAGCCAGAAAGTACGTAACATGGGAAATCTTGATTGGAAAACGGTAACAGAGGTGTCGATGCCCGTTGAGCTGAAATATTTCCGATCTCAAACAAAACCTGTGATGTTACACTTGATGGACTACTGCTTTTGCATCTTTTCTAAAACGATTCTGGTATTCACACTGGAAGGAAGATTTGTTACTGCGCTGCAAAGAAGCTGCTTTAGAGTGAACGTGCAACGTGACCGTGAACGAGCTTATTTTAATTTAGAGACTCAAAGCTATTCGAGCAATGCGGTTGGAACGGATTCCAAGTGCATTGATAAGGGTGAGGAACGGCACACCTGGCTCCATACTTGCAAGGATGGCAGTATGGATCTTCGGTATAGAAACAACTATCGAATCAATTATCGCTATGATACGATGGAATACGGAAGGATTCGTTTTTCGGTTGCGGATTTTACGGAAGAATTTAAGTTTAGTGCGGAGCAAGCAATTTTGGCAGCAGAAAAAGCGTCAGAGGAAAATGAGAAGTATAAAGCTCCACGAGAAAACAACAACGAATCAAGTATCATAAATTTGTTGCAGTTGCTTGAACCATCCAGTAAATCAGCAAAAGGACTAGAAGAATGGTATGCAAAATTAGATGTTCCCCAGAAAAAATACTGTTACATTGAAAGAAGTTGAACGCAATGTCTGGCCCTAAATCATCAAGATATACATTGACCGCTGCCCAGCGGAGAGTCATTGAAGAGCAGCGCAGAATTGAGCAGGAGCGAAAAGAAAACTGCATCTGGGTGAAAAATGCGCTTGGACAGTTACAAAAAGAAAACAGTACGTTCGGTCGGGAACAGGCTGTTGCAAAGGAGCTTGCTGCAAAAACTGGAAACGATCGTGGTTTGCAGCGGTTGATCCAGGAAATGCAAGAAACGGTGAAAAGCGCTGCGGTGCTTGCTCAGAACGTGGAATCGAAAGATGCTGCCCATGTGAAAGTCATCTGCACGCAGATTAAGCAACGGCAAGCTGAAATTGCGCTGCTTCAACAGAAGATCCGACAAGCGGCGCAAGACAATGATGCGGCACTTGGACGCTATTTTGGTGCCAGCATTGCGGACGCATTCTCTGCGGAAAATGATGTGCCGGATGCTCCAACAGAAAAAATGGATAAGAGTACAGATGATGTAAAAGCAGAAATCAACGATGAGCTTGCGGAAGTAATGGCTGCTCAGTCCAGAATTTCAAGGAGCCTATTTGAGCGAGCAGCACACGCCAAAGTTGCGTTAGATGAACTGCAAGATGAAGAACATCTGAAAAATTTCGAAGCCATTACGGTGCTGCCACTGTTTACCGACTATCGGAAAGAGGTTCATGAATATGAAGCGGTGTCCGATGCATACTTGCAGGCCAGAGCAAGTTATGAAGCGCTGTGCCAATCTGCGGCAGTTGAGCCAAAAGAAACGCGCTGCTGTCAGGCAGGGCTGGAAATGCTGCAAAAAGAGATAGAGAGGCTCCAACAGCAGCTTGCAGAGGACGATGAACGAGCCTACATCAGCCAGAGCATTGACGAAGTGATGGCAGAAATGGGTTATGATGTGATCGGTCAGCGTCAGGTGCACAAAAAGAACGGACGGCACTTCACCAACGAGTTATACGCCTACGAGGATGGAACGGCGGTAAACGTGACCTATGCCGATGACGGCAAAATCACCATGGAACTGGGTGGATTGGACACGGATGACCGCTTGCCGGATGCGGCAGAGGCCAAACAACTGTGCGAATCTATGGAATCTTTCTGCGATGATTTCTCAGAGATTGAAAAGCGGCTGGAAGCGAAAGGCGTGGTTTTGAAAAGTCGACTGGCACTGCTTCCTCCATCCGAAGACTATGCACAGATCATCAATGTGTCGGATTATCAGACAACGGTACCTATTGATACATTCAAGGCGAATAATAGACGCAGTGGCATAGGGCAAGGTAAGGAACGGTATTTGAAGGAGTAAAAAACGATTATGTCAAAATTCAAGATTTGTCCATTTTGTGGGGCGAAAAACGCCCCCTCCCTGATGGACTGCGAGAACTGCTCGGCAGATTTGATGGGCGTTCGCATTATGGACGAAGACGACGAACCGAAACCAGAGACTTCGCCTTTGGAAGAACCGCCGAAGGTACTCGTCCGTATTTGTGACTGTGGAGCACAAAATCCTGCTAATGCTCGCAAGTGCAGTGCCTGCGGAGAAGATATTTCGGACGTTCTACCCACGGAGTTGGAAGCAGTACAGGGAAAGTATCGGTTGACCAGTCTGGATGGAACTTTTGCATACGATATTACGGAAGACGAGGTCGTTGTAGGGCGAGAACATGAACTGCGGTGCTTTCTGGCTGGAAAGAGCTATGTGAGCCGAAAACAATGCCGTTTTTATATGCAGGACGGGAAACTTTATCTGGAAAATCTGAGTAGCACCAATCCGACATTTGTGAATGACCAGCAAATTGAAAGTACGGTTGAGGTTAAAGATGGCGATGAGGTCGGTTTGGGCGGCTTCTGCAAAGATGGAAAGCGGCAAGAGCTAGCGGCGTATCTTCTGGTAAGGAAAATCTGATGTATATTGCACGAATTTTGTATCCGGTAGAAGTGCTGGGACCCGGAAAGCGCATCGGTATCTGGTTCTGCGGCTGCCCCAGACACTGCGAAGGATGCAGCAACCCGGAATTGTGGGAGTTTCAGAAGCGGTATCAGGTGTCACAGGAGCGGGTCATGCAGATAATCCATAAAATTGCGGACCACTACCCGGTGGATGGATTTACCCTGACAGGCGGTGATCCGCTTTTTCAATTTAATGCCTGTATGAATCTGATTAGAGAACTCAGAACAATCAGCCCGGATATTCTGGTATATTCCGGATATACATTTGATGAGCTGCTAGGAAAAGATTTGGCTGGGATTTCTGTTCTGATCGATGGGCCATATCTTCAGGAGCGAAACAACGGGTGCTTTCTCCGTGGGTCGGAAAATCAGAACGTTATAATTCTGGAAGATCAGGTAAGAGAAAAATACACTGCCTATCTGAAATATGGACAGAATCAAATTCAGAATTTTACGGTTGGAAACAGCGTGGTATCAGTAGGAATCCACAAGAAAGACTTCTCTTTTTGAACAATATAGGAGGTCAACATGAGCGAATACAGCGAGCTTACAGCAAAAATTGAAGCACTGGAAAAGCGCGTGAAGTATCTGGAGGATACGTTTGCTACTCTTGCAGATATGAGCAAATCGGGTGAGATGGGACAGTATATTGCCCAGCGTCAGTGTGCACTTGCTGCAAGTAAACTGGTCAATGCGGCGGCAGGCACTCAAAAACTGAATGCGGATGCGCAGCAGCAAGTCATCGACCAGCTGGCGGCAGAAAAAGCGGCGATGGATGCCAGAATTGAGGAAGCTATCCGAAATTCTATGCAAAATATACCTATCATGGACGATTTGGAAGAACAGTTCACATACCGAATGGTATCTGACGAGGAAATTGAAATTCGTGGATTTAGCGGATTCAACACATCGGGAGAACTTGTTATACCAGAAAAAATTCACGGGAAATCGGTTATTTATATAGGAAAACACGCTTTTTTTAGGACGGATTTTGAAAAAGTATATTTCCCCAAAAGTGTTATGTCTATTGGAGAATTTGCATTTGCATTCTGTGACCAATTGAAATCCATTGTCTTTTCAGAAGGACTAATAGATATAAAAAATAATGCATTTACTGGTTGTAAAAAACTGGAAGAGGTTGACTTTCCTCAATCATTAAAAACGGTTGGAAAACGAATGTTTTCAGATACCAGTATAAAAAACGTGTCTCTTCCTGAAAAAATAGCGGTTCTACAAGAAGGAGCGTTTCGTGGATGTGCTTTCTTGGAAAAAGTGATATTAAATGAAGGCTTAAAAATTATACAATCCGAAGCGTTTGGCTTAACAAAAATGACTGAACTAATTGTTCCAAAGTCGGTAACAGAAATCGCTAATGATGCTTTTGGATACTCACGAGACCAGCAAATTACGTTGGCTATTTTAGGAATGGAGACAACAATGAAGAAAATACCGAAAAATATTATTATCTATTGCTTGCCAGGAAGCCAAATTCAGAGAGATTGTCGATTACAAGGAAAAGAAGCAAGACCGCTTAGTGACTTCAAAAACATTTAAGGTGGATATGCATGGATGAACTGGAACGACTCCAAAAAGAAAATCGTCTGCTAAAGGACAAAATTCAGAAATTGGAAGAAACTCTTTCAATTGTCGCAGATATGAACAAGTCTAATGAGATTGGTGTGTACATTAAATGTCAGCAACGAATGATTTCATTGATGCGACTGGTGAATAATACATCAGAAAATACAAAAGTGAATGTTTTAGCACAACAAGAAAAACTCAAACGGGCAGAAGAAGAAAAAACAGTTTTAGATGCTAAGATACTGAAAGAAACCGGAATTTCTATGCGGGAAATTTCAAATAGAGAAGTAAACTATACACCTGAAAATCAATTTACATATAGAAATATAGCGTTGGGAATTGAAATCGTTTCATATATAGGAAAGACAAATGCAGAAGAAGTGAGAATCCCCAAAATAATACAAGGCCAAAATGTTGTAGGGATTGGAGAACGTGCATTTATAGGGAAATATATAAAGAGAGTGTATTTGCCCGGTACGATTCAGTACATTAAGAGGAAAGCGTTTAGCGGATGTCACCAGTTGGAACACATAAGCATCCCAGAGGGCATAAAAGAAATGGGCGAATACAGTTTTTCTTTGACTGGGTTAAGAGAAGTGATAATTCCACAAAGTATAAGAAAAATTCCTAACGATTGCTTTTCAGAATGCTCCCATTTGAAGAAGGTTGAACTAAAAGAAGGGCTGCGATATATTGGAAGGTATGCTTTTGCGGCGACAGGGTTAGAAGAAATAGTGATTCCTGAAAGTGTTTCTATCATTGAATATAACGCATTTGCGGGTATTCGGCCTGCGACCAGAAAGACAAAAGTGATTCTTCTGGGAAATTCAATGTATCCAAAAGAATTGCCGGACAATATTGTGATTGAACATAGGGATAAATAATTACGAGGAATCAAAATGAGTGACTATATTTCAAAATGGCACAAAGAACTAGAGATCTTTTCAAAAATAAAGCCGTTGCTGATTTTAGAGGGCGATGTGCTGGATTCCTACCAGTATCCGCAGGAAGGAAGTACCCCGAAGGGAAGCATTTTGCGACTTTCGGAGTATTTGCATTTCTTTTTCAAGGATTCTGGATACCAGAATATTATCTTTTACGATAGTCTGCGGGGTTTTTATAATAACTGCGAGGAAGAATATACCAAAGCTTTTGCAAAGTTGGTGAATGCCCCTGTCGATAATCATACAATCAAGTGCACTTTTAAGGGCAGAAATAACACCGCTTCGGATATTGCCTACTCCGCACTGACCCAGAACCGGGAAGCATCTGTTATTATCATGAACTTTGCATCCCGGTATATCGTGAAACCGGATAATATGGACCAGAGTGAAGTGGATAGTTTTACTCTGTTGCTACAAGCATCTTTGGAAGCGAAGGATGTGCGGACAGAAAACGGCAGCATCCTGAAAAATCTGCTGGTGCTGATCGTAAACAAGACGAACGACCTGCCAGCATGGTTCTATCTGCAAAATCCAAATGTCAAAACGATTACTGTTACCTATCCATCCAGAGAAGAACGGGAAGTGCTGGTGAAGGGCGCAAACTTCCCCAGCTTCTTTGCAAAAGATATTTACGAGGCAGAAAAAGAGTATTATGCCGCACACCCGGAGGAACTGGAAAAGATTCAGGATCGATTTGTGGCACTGACAGATGGTTTCAGCTTCACGGAAATCAACGGTCTGCGTAGGCTTTGCAAAAATGAACGCATTGCGGTGCGGGATATGTGCGATGTCATCGACCTGTATAAGTACGGCATCAAGGAGAATCCTTGGAAGACCTTGCAGTTGGAAGAAATCAAAAATGCAAAAGCGACTTTTGAAACCCGTGTGAAGGGGCAGGACTATGCCATCTCCAAAACGCTGGATGTTATCAAACGTGCTATCACCGGAATGTCCGGCTTGCAGGGTTCGTCGCATAGCCGCCCGAAGGGTGTCTTGTTTTATGCAGGTCCTACCGGTACGGGCAAAACAGAAACAGCCAAAACGTTGGCAGAACTTTTGTTTGGTGATGAAAGCTGCTGCATCCGCTTTGATATGAGCGAATATTCCCAGAGCCATAGCGACCAGAAACTGCTTGGTGCGCCTCCGGGCTATGTTGGTTATGAAGCAGGTGGTCAGCTCACAAATGCCGTAAAAAAGAATCCGTTCTCTATCCTGTTGTTTGACGAAATCGAAAAAGCACACCCCTCGATTCTGGATAAGTTCCTTCAGATTCTGGAAGATGGCCGCATGACCGATGGACAGGGGAATACTGTCTACTTCTCAGAAACAATCATCATATTTACCAGCAATCTTGGCATTTATACGCGCGGTGCAGACGGTACACGGGAAGCCAATGTGACCAGTGATATGCCGTATCAGGAGATGTCTGTGCGTGTCCGGGAAGCTATCGAGAATTATTTCAAGCTGGATTTGGGCCGCCCGGAAATTTTGAATCGTATCGGTGAAAATATTGTTGTGTTCGATTATATCCGTCCGGAAGTTGCAGTTCGTATTCTGAAATCACAGGTGGACAAGATCATCCGTAATCTTCAAAGCGAAAAGCGCGTTACGGTGTCCTTGTCGGATGCAGCCTATCAGACGCTGGAAGAAAAGGCGCTGGCAAACCTGTCAAACGGTGGCCGTGGTATTGGCAATATTGTCGAAAACTTCCTGATCAACCCGCTGGCACGCTATCTTTTCGACCACGAGATCTTTGGGGATGCCACCCTGAAAATTGATGAGATCCAAGCGGATGCTCTGCCGCCAGAGTTGAAATGTTCCTGAGGTGAAACGATGAAAATCTATGCGGCAACCCAGAAAGGTGTGCAGAAAGCCCAGAATGAGGACAGAGTGGTTTTGAATCAGAACATTCTGTCTGTGGGCATATATGAATGTGAGTGCACAGAGGGCTTTGTGGCGGTTGCAGATGGTGTTGGTGGAAATAATGCCGGTGCGGTGGCATCCCAATTCGTTGCGGAGAAACTGGGAAAATGTGACCACGCGATGGAAGACCTGACGGAGATCAATCGAAAGCTGATTGAACGCTCGCGGACAGATGATGCGCTTGCTGGCATGGCGACAACGTTGACTTTGGTGGATTTTACAGAGGATTCTGCAAAAATTACCTATGTGGGCAATACACGAGTATATGCGGTAGTCAACGGAAAATACCTGAAGCAACTGACACGGGATGACACTACGCTGGAATACTTGCTGGCAACAGGACAACTGGATGCTTCAACTGCGGAATATTTCAATCGTAAAAATGAAATCACTGCCTGTTTTGGTGCCGGAAATCCCGCCCTACTGAAATTGAAGCAGATTGACGTTTTAGTGCAAGATATACTCATTATCACTTCGGATGGTATCCATGATTATGTCAGCCTTGATGAAATGGAAGATATGTATTGTGATACTGCTGATAAAGGAGAATTTTGCCAGAAGATAATAGATGCTGCGGTGAAAAACGGTTCGGTAGATGATATGAGCGTAATTATTTGTGTAAAAGAAAGCAGAGGATGATGTTATGGGATGTGGAGGATGGATTCTTTATTATTGCTTTATGGGAATTGCAATATTGGGGTGCATTTCAAGTTCATTATTTGAACTTATAATGCTTTGCAGTAATGGACTGCAAATTATTCCACTCTTGGGTAGTTTGATTTCCTTGGTTGGAATTTGCACGGTAATGACAAGAGACCGAATAAAAGGATATAACTTTGAGATTTATAGTGAATCTTTTAAATTGTCGCTTATTTTTGGTATTATTCAGTTCTTACTTTATTTGCCAATCAAATTCGACGATGATGACAGAATATTTCTTGTTTTCTATGTTGCCTTTTTCGGACAAGTCACAAAATGTTTTATAGGATATGTAGTATCTTCTATCTTTGAAGAAGAACTCAATGAAAAATCTGAAAAATATCAAAAATATCTTCTCTCTTATTATCAGAATCAAGCAGAAGCCTTGAATGATGCTGTGGCATTGATTAAAGAATCAACGCAAATCACAAACTCATCAGAAAAACTTGTGAATCTTTTTGATAGATGTGGTTATAAAAAACTAAAAAAGACATTTTGTAAGTCGGACAACAAGCGAAACAATGTGTTAATTGCTACTCTAAAGCAAAATCTTGTTGGAACTGGCCTTGATCTGATTCAAGATGATATGACCATTGCTCAAATCCAGAAAGCAATAGAACTACAAACTCCGTCAATACAAGAAAAAGTTGAATATTACAATAAAGGTCGCAGTTATTTGTCAGATTACAATAAGGCAAAAGCAGAGTATGAAAGTATTCCGATTGTTAAAGAAAAAAGAAGAAATGTGCGGCAGAAAGCTGCGGTTGCAATCTTTGTTTTATCTGCTGCAGTTATTTCTATAATTGTAATTTGTGAAATCAATCGTACGTGGAACGCACATAAAATTTATACAGAAGCTTTGACACAGCTAAATCAGGGACATTATATCGCAGCTAATGATATGCTAGAATCAATTCAGTGGTATAAGGATTCCGAAGTACTTATTGAAAATCAGAAGTATGATGTCGAGCATGAGTATCTTTCAGCGGCAAACGTTGGAGATATTGTTAATTTTGGAGAGTGTAATAATGGGTTGCTGAATACCAATGGCCCGATTCTGTGGATTGTATTAAAAAAGGAAAATGGTAAGATCTTATTGTTCAGCAAGGATGTTTTGACAAGCAAACCGTATAACAGCTTGAAAGAGAGTACGACATGGAAAGATACAACCCTGCGAGAATGGCTGAATCAAACATTTTATACGGAAGTATTTTCGTCGAGGGAGCAAGAATGGGTTGAAGAAAGTCAAATCTTAAACAATAATAATGAAATTTATGGGACTCCTGCCGGTGAAAATACCATTGATAAACTTTTCCTTTTAAGCACCGATGAAGTTGACGATCTTAGACAATCAGGTGAATTGAAGGAAGTATCTGAATGGTGGTGGCTTCGCTCGCCGGGTCTGGAATCGGATTGTGCAGCAAGAGTGTCTACTGATGGAAAACTAACACTTTATCGTGGAGCTTTTGTAAATAGAAATGGTGGAGTACGCCCAGCAATGTGGGTAAAATAAGACAGAGGGAAAACGTATGACATTATATGACTGGTATAAGCAGTGCAGCGATTCATACTATAGCATTCCGATAATCAATGATTCTCTGTGGGATTCTAAAACCGGCAAGGACGAATGCAGAGATTTTATTGAAAAGCATTATAAAATGGGCAGAAAAGATGAATGTATGGTGTTTGACTTTCTGGAAACATATTTAGAGAATGGAAAGCATCTACACACGGCTTCACTCTATTTGCTCGGAATGATTTTCATAAAAAGGAATTTGTTGCTTAGAGGCAGTTTGGAAAGTCAGCTGAGAACTTTTTTGCCACAGTATGATGAGTGGTACAAGAAAGATTGTACGAATGGCTGCGATTTTATTTACACTTGGTATTTAACAGCACTGTATCATGATGTTGCAAGTTGTATCGAGAACATCCGGCTACCATTAAACCCGACAGAACGACAAAAGAGTTTGGAATTTTATTTGGGAGAATTGAATATTACATATTCACCATATGGAGCTTTTCCGTATCGAACAAATGTGATTCCGCAACGGTTTTCAGAAGAACTGGTAAAGAATTATTTTTACTATCGAGCAAACAATGGCTCATGTGAGCATGGTATTATTGCGGGCTACTTGTTTTTTGATAGATTTGTAAAGAATTTCTTGAAATTCTGCCAAGATAAAACTGTGGAGCGAAACGGTTTTATTTTGGCGGAAGGAAATCTTGCATGGCATATCGAACAAATATCTCATGCGGCGTATGTAGCAGATGCCATTATTTGCCACAATCTGTGGATGAGCAATAATGAGATTTTATATAGTGCTTATGGTTTGAGTCCGCTTCTGTATACAACGCATGAAGAAAATAAATTATCAACTGGAAGTTATCCATTACAATTTATGCTGTGCTTATTGGACACAATTGAGCCAATCAAACGATTCGGACCAAAACCTGACTACGAAGGCTCGCTCTCTGCGAAGGAAGTGCTGTCCAATATAGGTATTGAATTTCAAAAAACCTCGATTGTACTTTCTTGGAATAATGAAATTGAAGAGCAGGATTCCTTTAATAAATGGAAAAATTCCATTATGGCATTAAATCAATGGATGAATGTTGAATGTGAAGATATGAATAAAAACAGACCTTCCATCAAAATTTCTTGGAAGGTAGACTGATATTGAAAGTTCTACTTGACAAGATAGCGCTCCTCCCATAAAATAATCTTAGAGAATACTATTATTGAAAATAAGAAAGGCTGCTTTATGGGAAAGATGATCTTAGATGACCTCCGCAAGCGTCTGGAACGTCTGGACGAAGACGCAGACCTGATGATCGACAATAACGACCGCTATCAGATGGTGATTGTAGGTGGCAGTGCGTTTATTTTGTTGGGCAAGCTGACCCGCGCTACTCATGACATTGATGCCTTGAGTGTTCCGAAAGAACTGTACAGTTTGTTTGGCAAGTACGACATCAACACCGATGTGGAAGCCTACATCGACAATTTCCCGTATAACTTCCAAGACCGGCTTCAGCCGCTACCCTTTGGTGGTACAAAGGTGCAGTTCTACACACCCAGTCTGGAAGATTTGGTGATTGCAAAGCTGTGCTCTTTCCGGGACACTGACAAGGCAGACGTAGAGAGTGAGGCTGTGCGGAACTCTTTGGACTGGAATTTGCTGGAACACCTTGCAACCGATGAGGATGAGCTGAAAGCCAGCATCCTGAATGAGTGGCGTTATCGGGACTTCTATATCCGATATCAGGAGTATGTGGAGAGGTGGAGACCGTGAGAAAGCTGACCTTCGAGGGCTTTTTGAAGCAGTATGTGGCAGAACTTTCTGGCAGTCAGACTGCCAGCATTCACAAATTGACGGACTGTTTGCAGGATAACCCCCGGCTGAAAGAGCCGCTATATCTCTATGCGCTGGCCTTTGATAAAGTTGATCTTCTACTTCGCTATACCGTAAACCGCGCTGTTGCTGCGGAGTATGAGCAGCTTTCCAATCGCTATTCGCTGACGCAAATGCTGCTGCTTCTGGAAAACCAGTCGTTGGAATTGCCGGAAGGCTATTTGAAAGTCTGGCGAAGCTATTGTTCCGTCCGGGATGCTGTTCTTGCCGATAATGATACGAAAGAGTTGATCCATCGCCGGGTAGTAGAGCTTCAACAGAAAAAGAAACTGACAAACTATCGTCTTTACACAGACTTGAAGTTGAATCCGGGCAATGTGAATGCATGGCTCAAACACAACGATTCCAGCAAAATGAGCCTTGACTGTGCACGGCAGATTTATAAGTATGCAAAAAGCTACCCGTCTGTTCGATAAGAAAAAGGAAGTGAGCATATGACCGCCGTAATTTACGCCCGCTATTCCAGCGATAACCAGCGCGAAGAATCCATCGAAGGGCAGATTCGGGAATGCACGGCCTATGCGGAAAAAAACGGTATCACGGTCATCAAACACTACATTGATCGTGCATTCTCCGCCAAAACAGACAATCGCCCGGAGTTCCAGCAGATGATCAAAGACAGCGGTAAGAAACTATTTGACGTTGTTCTCGTCTGGAAATTTGACCGCTTTGCCCGGAATCGTTTTGATAGCGCAAACTATAAGATGATCCTGAAAAAGAACGGCGTCCATCTGATTTCCGTCATGGAACCCATTGCCGAGGGCTCACAGGGCATTCTGGTGGAAACGCTGTTGGAGGGTATGGCAGAATACTATTCCGCTGAGTTGTCCGAAAAGGTGATCCGTGGTCAGACCGAGAACGCCCTGAAGGGTAAGTGCACTGGCGGTACGGGAACCATAGGCTACAAAATCGACGAGGAAAAGTTTTATCACCTTGACCCGCTGACTGCTCCGCTTGTGCTGGAAGCCTTTCAGCAGTATGACAACGGCGATAAGATGGTGGAAATCGTAAACTTCCTCAATGACAAGGGCGTCCGCAATATGCAGGGCGGCAAAATGACCCACAGCAGCGTGAACACCATGTTGA
>ERZ791923.2615-NODE-2615-length-15557-cov-3.570314_pt1 | contig 15557 bp, 10 predicted proteins | sample MGYA00510133_ERZ791923 | MGnify/ENA primary metagenome ERZ791923 (study PRJEB30046, sample SAMN00792106) | human gut metagenome | study: EMG produced TPA metagenomics assembly of the A metagenome-wide association study of gut microbiota in type 2... | reverse complement strand
CAGCCCCTCGGCCTCGACACCGCATTCGGCGGCCCGTATCTCGGCTTCATGGCCACCACCAGCGCCATGACCCGCAAGCTCCCCGGCCGTATTGTCGGCGAGACGAAGGACGTTGACGGCAAGACCGGCTACGTTCTGACGCTTTCGGCCCGTGAGCAGCACATCCGCCGTGAAAAGGCTTCGTCCAACATTTGCTCGAACCAGGCGCTGTGCGCCTTCACAGCAGGCGTCTATATGGCAGCCATGGGCGAAGACGGCATGAAGCAGTGCGCGCGTCTTTGCACCTCGAAGGCCCATTACCTTGCCTCCGAGCTCGAGAAAATCGGCTGCAAGCTGAAGTACACAGGTGAGTTCTTCCATGAGTTCGTCACCGAGACGGCCTGCCCCAACTGCCGCAAGAAGATCCTCGACGCGCTCGCTGAGAAGAACATCCTCGGCGGCGCAGAGGTAGACGGCGGCATTCTGTGGTGCGTCACGGAGCTCGTCTCCAAAGAAAAGCTCGACGAAGTGGTCGCAATCGTAAAGGAGGTGCAAGGCTGATGAAACTGATTTTTGAACAGGGCGCAGAGGGTCATTGCCTGCATCTTCTCCCCGCGTGCGACGTTCCGGAGTATACGCTTCCGAACGAGCGCACGACGCCCATTCGTCTGCCCCACGTGAGCGAAAACGAGCTGACCCGTCACTACACCGCGCTCTGCAAGCGCATCCACGGCGTGAACGACGGCTTCTATCCGCTCGGCTCGTGCACGATGAAGTATAACCCCAAGATCGATGAAGATATGGCGGCGCTGCCCGGCTTCACGCAGCTGCATCCGCTGCAGCCCATCGAGACCGCGCAGGGTGCCCTCGAGGCGCTCCACACGCTCGGCTCCGAGCTTGGCGAGGTCTTCGGCATGGACGCCGTTACCTTCCAGCCCGCAGCAGGCGCGCACGGCGAGTTTACCGGCGTTCTTCTTATCAAGGCGTATCACACCGACCGCGGCGACACGGCCAGAACGAAGATCATCGTTCCCGACTCTGCCCACGGCACGAACCCCGCGACGGCTGCCATGTGCGGCTATCAGGTTGTCAACATCAAGTCGAACGACAAGGGCGGCGTTGACCTCGACGCGCTGCGCGCGGCTGTTGGCCCCGATACCGCGGGCCTGATGCTCACGAACCCCAACACTGTCGGCATCTTTGACCCGAACATCCTCGAGATCACGAAGATCGTCCACGACGCAGGCGGCCTGTGCTACTACGACGGCGCAAACCTGAACGCTGTCATGGGCGTCGTCCGCCCCGGCGATATGGGCTTCGACTGCATCCACTCCAACCTTCACAAGACCTTTGCGACCCCGCACGGCGGCGGCGGCCCCGGCGCTGGCGCAGTCGGCTGCAAGGAATTCCTGCGGAAATACATGCCGGGTCCCCTGGTTGTGGAAAAGGACGGCGCGTATGGCTTTGACTATCCCGAAAAGTCCATCGGCCGCGTGAAGATGTTCTACGGCAACTTTGACGTCTGCATCAAGGCGCTGACCTACGTGCTGACCCTCGGCAAGGAGGGTATCCCCGAGGCCGCGAAGAACGCTGTTCTGAACGCCAACTACATGATGGCGCGCCTGAAGGCTAAATTCGACATGGCCTATGACGAGATCTGCATGCACGAGTTCGTCATGAACCTGACGAGACTGCACAAGGAAACGGGCGTTTCCGCGCTGGATCTGGCCAAGGGAATGTTGGACTTCGACCTCCATCCGCCCACAATGTACTTCCCGCTCATCGTCCACGAAGCGCTCATGGTCGAGCCCTGCGAGACGGAGGCCAAACAGCTCATGGACGAGGTCTGCGACATCTACTGCAAGCTCTACGACATGGCGTACACGGATCCTGAGGCGCTGCATACCGCGCCGCACAATACCCCGGTCCGCCGTCTGGACGAGGTAGGTGCAGCGAGAAATATGATCCTTCGGTACAACTTCGGCGCATGATCAAGCACTTACAAGCTTTCATCGGTGCGGGTACCAACCCGCACCGAAACCTCGCAATCGAGGAATATCTGACGGACACCGTGCCGGAAGACACGCTGATCGTCTATCTCTGGCAGAACAAACATACCGTGGTCATCGGCCGCAACCAGAACGCATGGGCAGAATGCCGCACGGCGGAACTCGAGCGCGACGGCGGGACGCTTGCAAGGCGGCTTTCCGGCGGCGGTGCGGTCTACCACGACATGGGGAACCTCAACTTTACGTTCTCTCTTCGCACGGAGGACTATGACCTGAGGCGGCAGCAGAGCGTCATTGTCGAGGCCTGCCGGATGCTTGGCATTCCCGCCGAAATTTCCGGCCGGAACGACATTCTGACAAACGGCTGCAAATTCTCCGGCAACTCGTTCTACAGCCATAACGGCTGCTCGTTCCACAACGGAACGCTGCTTCTTTCCGTCGACATGGCAAACCTCGGCAAGTACCTCACACCGTCCAAAGTCAAGCTTGAGAGCAAGGGCGTTGCGTCCGTTCGCTCGCGCGTCATCAATCTCACCGAGCTTGTCCCAACGCTGAGCGTTGCGCAAATGGCTGATGCGATGGTCAAGGCCGCCGAGAAAGTCTACGGACTGGAAGCAAAGACGCTTTCGGAGACTGACTTTGACGAGGCGGAGATCGAGAAGCGCTACCAGCGTTTTTTGAGCTTCGACTGGAACTACGGCAAGAGCGTTCCGTGCTCGTTCGAGTGCGCGAAGCGTTTTTCGTGGGGCGAGGTGACGATCCAGCTGGCCGTGAAAAACGGACTGTGCGAGGACGCCGCCGTCTACTCCGACGCAATGGACGCGGAATTTGCCGCGCCGTTAGCCAAAGCTCTCACCGGCTGCCGTTTCCACTTGGACGAGCTCTGCGCCTGTGTAAAGAGCGTGTCCGAATGTGCCGCCGTAGCCGACGATCTGTGCCAGCTTCTGCAATCGCAGGAAATTTGAGCGGCACATTCTTTCCAATTCCAAACAGAAAAACCGGGTGGTTCGTGCCATCCGGTTTTTTATGCGCATTTTTTGTGTCGCATGCACAGCACTTTCGCATGCGTTTCCTTTTTCTTGCTTCCTGTTATGCAAGTCAAAATTCATTTTTGGTCACTTTGACGCATCTCCCTGCATTTTTATCTTTCTTTTTCATGTTTTTTGAATTTTGCAGGAATATTTTTTTCATAATTCACGGAATACCTCTTGCAAATCACCGCCGCATCCTGTATAGTAAAACCCGTGAAAAGAAATCTGTGCGCCCAGCGCACACATAGGAGGATTCTAAATGAAAAAGCTTGTCGCTCTTCTGCTCGCAGCTGTCATGCTGCTGGCGCTCACCGCCTGCGGAGAAAAGGCCGAAACCGCAGCGCCTGCTGATACCAGTTCTACCTCGTCTTCCGCTTCCTCGTCCGGCGCGAAGCTCCGCTTTGTCACCGGCGGCGAATCCGGCACATATTATGCCTTCGGCTCCGTCATCGCCCAGCACGCCACCAATAACGCGGGTGTGAACGTCGTTGGCCTCGTCGGCAACGGCTCGCAGGCAAACGTCATGGAACTTCAGGACGGCAACGCCGAGCTCGCATTCTGCCAGTCCGACGTTATGGCCTACGCCTACAACGGCACGAACCTCTTTGAAGAGACCGGCAAGGTCGACTGCTTCTCCACTGTCGCCGCGCTCTACATGGAGCAGGTGCAGATCGTCACGACCGACGCTTCCATCAAGTCCGTCGCGGATCTCGCCGGTAAGCGTGTTTCCATCGGCTCTGCCGGTTCCGGCGTGTACTTCAACGCCATCGACATCCTCGGGGCTTACGGCCTGACGGAAGATGACATCATCCCGACCTACCAGTCCTTCGGCGACAGCGCCAACGATATCAAGGACGGCAAGATCGACGCGGCCTTCATCGTCGCCGGCGCTCCCACGACCGCCATCACTGACCTCGCCACCACCAAGGACGTGTACCTCGTCTCCCTTGACGACGAGCACATCGAAAGCCTCTGCGCAACGTCTGACTACTATACCAAGAACGTCATCCCCGCCGATGTTTACGGCACCGACGGCGATGTGACCACGGTTGCGGTCGGCGCGGTCATCCTGGCCCGTGACGACGTTTCCGAGGACGCGATCTACAACTTCGCGAAGGACCTGTTCGACAACGCCGAGGCAGAGGTCTCCAGCCACGCCAAGTACGGCGAGCTGAATCTCGACTTTGCCGCCTCCGTCACCTCTGTCCCGTATCATCCGGGTGCTGCGAAGTACTTCGCGGAAAAGGGCTACACGGTCGCAACCAAGTAATCTTTACACGTCCTTCACGCAAGTGAACCATTTTCCAGCTGCGGCAGGGCTTCCTGACGCAGCTGGAGTTGTCCAAATGAACATTTCCCCTGCCGCGGAGCGATCCGTGAGCCCCATTTCAAAGGAGAAAACTTATGTCCGCCAACAAGAACGACCCCAAGGACGCCGTAAAGATGACCTCCGGTCTTGACAGCCAGACGCAGGCAGACCTCGACGCGCTGATGCGCAAATACGACCGTGAGTCCAATACGCGCGTGTGGGAGGGCTGGCAGCGCTGGGCTGTCGGCGCGATCATGGTTATTTTCAGCCTGTACTGCATCGGTATGACGCTGTTCTATTCCGGCCTTCCCGAAACGAGACTTGCCGCGTTTCTGGCGATGATCGTATTCATCGGCTTCCTCACCTACCCTGTCAAAAAGGGTCACGTGAAGGTGAACTCTATGCCGTGGTACGACATCATCCTCATGCTCGTAGGCGCATCGTGCTTTTTGTACTTCGCCTTCAACGCCCTTCCCATCATCAAGCTTGCAACCAGAATCCAGACGCACCATGTGATCATCGGCGCGATCGGCATTCTGGTCCTCATCGAGCTCTGCCGCCGCTGCGTCGGCGTTCCGATCCTGTGCGTGCTGGGCGCGCTTCTCATCTATACATTCTATAACCAGCTGAGCTACAACCCCAGCCTCTATCAGGCGCTCAAGAACATCGTCTATAAGCTCTTCTACACCACAAACGGCGTCATTGGTACGCCCGTGAACGTCTGCTACACGTACATTGTCCTCTTCATCATCTTCGGCGCGTTCTTAGAGCGTACCGGCATTGCGAACTTCTTCATTGCCCTTGCAAACCGTTTGGCCGGTTGGTCTGCCGGCGGTCCTGCAAAGGTCGCGGTCATCTCGTCGGCGCTCTGCGGCATGGTCTCGGGCTCTTCCGTCGGCAACACCGTGACCACAGGCTCGGTTACCATCCCGATGATGAAAAAGACCGGCTATCACCCGGACTTTGCGGGTGCAGTCGAAGCGGCTGCCTCCACGGGCGGCCAGATCATGCCTCCCATCATGGGCGCGGCAGCCTTCCTGATGGCTGAATACATGGATCTTCCCTACGCAACCGTCGCCGTCAAGGCGATTTTACCCGCGGTTCTTTACTTCACGGGCATTTTCATCTCCGTGCATCTGGAGGCCAAAAAGCTCGGCCTCAAGGGTCTTTCCAAGGACGAAATGCCCAAGTGGAGCTTCCTGCTGCGGAAAATCTACCTGCTCGCACCGCTGGTGCTTCTCGTCTGGCTTGTCTCCTCGGGCGCAAAGACCATGCAGTTCTCTGCCGCCGTGTCAATTCTGGCCGCCATCATCGTAGGCTTTTTGAACAAGGACGAGCGCCTCACGCTCAAAAAGATCTTTGAAGCGCTGGAGGCGGGCGCGAAGGGCGCAATTACCGTCGGCGTGGCCTGCGCAATTGCAGGCATGATCGCAGGCTGCATCACTGTCACGGGCCTTGCATCCATCCTCATCAACGCCATCGTCCAGCTCGCGGGCTCCGCGACCTTTATTGGCCTCATCCTCACGATGGTCTGCTGCATCGTTCTCGGCATGGGCGTTCCCACGACCGCGAACTACTGCATCATGGCCTCGACCTGCGCGCCGATTCTGATTAAAATGGGCTTCCCGCTCGTCGCGGCGCACTTCTTCGTATTCTACTTCGGCATCGTCGCCGACATCACGCCCCCCGTTGCGCTGGCCGCCTACGCGGGTTCTGCGATTGCAAAGGGCAACCCCATGAAGACCGGCATCAACGCGACGAAGCTTGCCATCGCGGCCTTCATCGTGCCGTATATCTTCGCCTATAGCCCCGCCATGCTCTTCGTGAACGTCACGAGCGTGTGGGCGGTCATCCAGATTGTCCTGTCGGCGCTTCTTGGTATCTTTGGCGTTGCTGCGGGTCTGGAGGGCTTCATGCTGCGCAAGATGAACTGGCTGTTCCGCCTCATCTGCATCGGCGGTGGCCTCGGCCTGATGATCCCCGGCGCGCTCTCCGACCTTGTCGGCCTCGTGCTCATCGGTGGTGTGTTCGCCATCCAGTACGTCCAAAACAAGAAGGAAGCGCTTTCCAAGGACTGACTTTCCGATCAAAAAAATCCGGATGCTTTGGTGCATCCGGATTTTTCTGTTTCTGCGTCGTCCGCCCCTATAAATACCAAAAATCTCTCTGGTTATGCGTAGGGGTCGATACATCGGTCAAGTTCTGTTTAGCCAAAGCGAAATAGCTGTTACTGTACCAGCTCGCACACGAGGTCGGTATACTCGCCGGGGTTCTCAAGCGGCAGATCGGCCATCAGAAGCGCCTGCGCATAGAGAATCTTCGCGATCTTCTTTGCCTTCTCCTCGTCCTGCGCGACGGCCACCTGCAGCAGGCCAAAGAGCCGGTGGTTCGGGTTGAGTTCGAGGATTCTTCCCGCCTTCATGCCCATCTCGGGGTTCAGGCGCTTGAAGTATTTCTCCATCTCGAACGTCATGCCTTCTTCCGGCACCATGCAAACAGGATGCGTACCGAGGTTTTCAGAAAGGCGCACTTCCTTCACATCGTCGCCAAGCGTCGTCTTCACAAACTCCAGCGTTGCCTTCGACTTTTCGGCCTGCTCGGCAGCTTCCTTCTTTTCTTCGTCGGTAGAAAGGCCGAGGTCCTCCTGCGTGACAGAGCGGAAGTCCTTTTCCGCGTACTTTCCGAGCGTCTGCGGTACGAAGCTGTCGACCTCGTCGGTCATGAGCAGCACGTCGAAGCCCTTCTCCCCCAGCTTCTCAAGCTGCGGCAGCTGAGAAAGTCTCTGCCGGTTTTCGCCGCTTGCAAAGTAGATATACTTCTGCTCCTCGGGCATGGCGTCCACGTATTCCTTGAAGGAGACGAGCTTGTTCTGCTTGTGGGACCAGTAGAGAAGCAGGTCCTGCAGGAGCTCTTTTTTCGCGCCGTAATCGTTCAGCACGCCGTACTTGATCTGCATGCCAAACGCCGCATAGAACTTCTCGTATTTCTCGCGATCTTGCTCCATGAGCTTTGCGAGCTCGGCTTTGATCTTCTTCTCGAGATTTCCGGCAATAAACTTGAGCTGGCGGTCGTGCTGGAGCATTTCACGCGAAATGTTGAGGCTTAAGTCCTGCGAGTCGACCACGCCGCGGACAAAGCGGAAGCAGTCCGGCAGCAGCTCTTCGCAGTTTTCCATGATCATCACACCGGAGGAGTACAGCTGCAGGCCCTTCTTGAAGTCCTTCGTGTAGAAATCATACGGCGCTCTGGCCGGGATATAGAGCAGCGCCTTGTACGTCACCGCGCCCTCGACGCTTACATGGATCGTCGCAATCGGGTCTTCAAAGTCGAAGAACTTTTCCTTGTAGAAGTTGTTGTACTCCTCGGGCGTGATGTCCTTCTTTGCCCGCTGCCAGAGGGGAACCATCGAGTTGAGCGTCTCGTTTTCGGTGTACGTCTCATACTCGGGCTTGTCAGAGTCTTTGGTTTCCTCCTTCATCCGCGACTTTTCCATCTCGAGCTTGATCGGGTAGCGGATGTAGTCGGAGTATTTTTTCACCAGCTTCTGAAGCTCCCACGTCTTCAGGAAGCGCGAATACTGCTCGTCCTCGGTGTCAGCCTTCAGCGTCATGATCACGTCCGTACCGGCGCTCTCGCGCTCGGCAGGCTCCATCGTGTACCCGTCCGCACCGGAGGAGGTCCACTTCCACGCCTCGTCGGATCCATACTTCTTGGAGACGACTGTCACGGTGTCGGCCACCATGAACGCAGAGTAGAAGCCCACGCCGAACTGGCCGATGATGTCGATATCGTCCTGCTTCTCCATGTCCTTCTTGAACTGGAGGCTTCCCGACTTGCAGATCGTGCCGAGGTTGTTTTCCAACTCGTCTTTGTCCATGCCGATACCGTTGTCGCTCACGGTGAGCGTCCGGCTGGGCTCGTCGACCTTCAGCTGAATTGCGAAATCACTGCGGCTGAGGCCGACCTTTTCGTCCGTCAGCGCCTGATATGCCAGCTTATCGATGGCGTCGGAAGCGTTCGAGATAATCTCACGCAGGAAGATCTCCTGATGCGTATAAATTGAGTTGATCATCAAGTCCAGCAGCCGCTTCGACTCCGCCTTGAACTGTTTCTTTGCCATATATCTTCACGTCCCGTATTGGTAATATTAGCACTCTTCAATCTTGAGTGCTAAACTTATTATACTGCACCTTTCCAATTTTGCAACCCCTTTCCGAAAAATTCACAAAGCGTTAAAAAACAGCACGCATACTTCCGGAAACTTTGTAGGATCGATGCCTCTGTCCGCCCAAGGGAAGTACCAAATTCGCCGAAGATTTTCGCGTTTCGGGCATGCGTTTTGCCGGTCGGACAAGAGTCGTCCGCCCCTACGGTTCTTTTGAAATCTCCCATTAAGGTTCGTAGGGGTCGATGCCCACATCGACCCCAGAGCAGTACGAATTCGCCGCCCATGCAAAAAGAGCACCCTGACGGGTGCTCTTCTCGAACGCGCAAATACTTATCCAATTGCGTACTTCACGACACGCTGGAAGTTGAGGCGCGCGATTTTCTCCATATCCTCCTTGCTCATGCCCATCTTCTCGAAGCAGGCAAAGATGTTCGGAATCTCGGACGCATTGGCAAGGCCCTTCGTGCAGGGGCTTCCGGTATCGGTCATCGTGCCCATGGTGTCGGGGTTGTCGATGAACTCGAAGAAGTCGAAGCCGCAGCCGACGTGGTCAATGCCCATGACGTCGATCATATGTGCCGCGTGCTCGGCCAGACGCTGGACGGTCTGGTTTGCAGGGTCGTCGTCAATGAAAAGGTTAAAGGCGTTCAGACCCACTACGCCGTTCACATCGCGAATCGCGCGCAGCTGGTCATCCGTCAGGTTACGGGGCACATCACACAGCGCGCGGCTGTTGGAGTGGGATGCGATGAAGGGCTTCTTCGTGATCTTCATGAGATCCCAGAAGCCCGCCTCGTTCAGGTGGGAAACGTCGAGCATCATGCCCTTCTCCTGCATGCGGCGAACAGCCTCCTTGCCGGTCTCCGTCAGGCCGTAGTCCTTGCCGGACAGCGCACCCGCGCCGAGCTCGTTCGCCTCGTTCCACGTCAGAATGCCGTGGCGGCAGCCGAAATTATAGTAGCGATCGATCCAGCTGAGGTCCTTGCCCATCGCGGCCATGCCCTCGATGCCGATGAAAATGTAGATCTTGCCGTCGGCGTTTGCCTTCATCATCTCGTCATACGTGTGGACAATGCGGAACGACTGGCACTCGGCGATCTCCGCCTTTGCCGCCGCCATGATCTGCTCGGTGCGCTTGACATAGTCCACGTCATACGGGGGATCGACCCAGATGACGAAGATGCTGCCTTCCACACCGCCCTTGCGCAGCCGCTCGAGGTGGCAGCGGTCAAATACGTTCGTCTCGCCGTTCAGCCGGCGCGTCGTTACATCACACCAGATGTCAGAGTGTGCATCAAAATACATAATTTCCCTCCAAATAATAGTCAACCGGCGTGCCTCCGGTAAGAGGCACGCCGGAGCGAATCATTGTAGCTGGCAGCAATGCTGCCGTTTGTTATGCACCGAGGATAATGCCGACAATGGTACCGGCGTAGTTGCCGATGACATAGCCGAGCACGCCGACCAGCATAGCCGGGCCAACGAGTCTCGTCCAGCCCTGGGAAATCGCCATGCCAGCAGCAGTCGTCGGGCCGCCGATGTTGGCGTTGGAAGCGATGATGGAGTCTTCGAGAGAAGCCTTGAAGATCTTCGCGCCCACGAAGCAGAACAGCATGTTCACGAGAACCATGATTGCCGTCAGGACGAGCAGCAGCGGGGACTTGGTGAGAACGGTCATGATGTTGGCCGGAACGCCGATGACGAACAGGAACAGGTAAATGAGGTAGGTGCCGATTTCCTGAGAGCCGTGCATCTTTTCAACCTGCTTGTGGCAGAAGGTCGCAACGATGACGGAGATGGTGGTGATCCAGACGTACTGGCTGCCGAGGAACTTGCCGATGAAGTCGAGGAACGCGTTGCCCGCGAAGCCAGAGAAGAGGCCGGCGATGATGCGGGAAACCCAGACAACAACGATCGCGTAAGCAAAGTTATACGCAATGTCCTTCAGGGAGATATCCTTGCGGCTCCAGAACGCAGCAGCCTGCGTCTGCGCATCTTCCTTGGAGGCGCCCGCCTCGACCTCTTCGATGTGCGGGTGACGGAAGTGCTTGCGGAAGAACTTGGAGCCCGCGCAAGCGATGAGAACGAAGAAGTAAGCTGCCATCAGCAGATTATCCGCGACGGTCGCAGCAGCAGTGAGGTCGTCACCGGCAGCATACTGGGAGGCCATGGCCGCGAAGTTGACGCCGCCGCCGATGTAGGAGCCGGTCATCATGGAAGCGACCTTTGCAAGACCCTGCGCATCGCCGAACGGGCCGCGCAGAACGTAGTAAGCGATGAACGCGCCGACAATCGTGCCGACTGCGCCGATCAGGAAGACGATGAGCATGCGGCCCGTGTCTTTCCAGACGCGGCTGAGGTTGCACTGCAGAAGCAGCAACGGGATTGCCATCGGAACGATAACGCCCCAGACGATATCGTCATACAGCGCGGAGTTGGTAGGGATAACGCCGAGGTTCGCGAGCACCATGGCCATGATCAGCGCGATGATGGCGCCGGAGACCTTGGAGGCCCACTGGTATTTCTGCTCGAGGAAGATGGACAGCGCGACGCCGATACACATGACGCCCATCAGACCCCAGATGTTGTCTGCTGTAATCAGCGTATGGCCCAAAAGCTTTTCGAATAATGTCATAAAACTTTCCCTCCGATTTTCCTTTTCCCATTCAATTGCCAAACAATTTTTTGTTGGGATTCGTGTCGTTCCGGCAGAGCCGGCTTTCCATCGGAACTCACAAATCTATTCTAGCGTCTTTGTGTCTGAAAATCAATTATTTTCCGTGTTCCATTCTCATTTTTTACAGTTTAATCATTTTATTCCAGTATATTTTGTATACATTGCATATATTCATATTTTTTTACTGATTGTTTGCCTTTCCACGTCCCAAAAACGCGGCAGGCTTAACAAGTGGCCGATAAAATGTACCGTACAAAATTTTTCAGGCTCTTTAAAGCGTTAAATCGCCGTCAGAAATGCGCCATCTTCTGTAAAGGCTTTTTACGCATTTGCCCGCAAAAAGCGGCGAAAGCCATCTTGCTTCCGCCGCTTTGCATCCCTTAAAGTTCCAGTGTTTCCAGGTCGTCCGGGACGACCAGATTGCCATGGTAATATTGCCCGCCCTCTTCGGTATAAAGTGCCTTGCGGTTTTCGATGCTCTTGTCCTCCGTGTGGTAGAGCACGAGGTTCGGCACGCCGAGTTTCTCCGCCAACTCGCACGCGTCCTTGACCGTGGAGTGGTTCTTCTTATAGGGCTCGAAGATATCGCGCTGGGAATAGAGGCAGAACGCCTCGTGGAGCATGAGTGTGCTGCCCTTGACGTATTCGTACTCTGCCTCGCAATACGGCTCGTCGCCGCAGCAGGCAATCTTCCGGCCGTCTTTGAGCGTCATCGCGAAGCCGAACTGCTTAGCCTTCGTGGAGTGAATGTCAAAGAACTGCACAGTCTGCCCGATGATCTCGCGCGTCTCGCCGTCTTTGACCTCGATGAGGAAAAAGCGCTCGTCAATGAATTTCCGCTCTTTCTCGGTCAGCAGCATCTCCGCCATCTGGTGAAGGATCCGGATGACCTCCTCGTGCGCATACAGCCGCGCCTCACCCTCATATTTTCCGCGCGCCATGTTCTGGCAGATCATGCGCTGCATCCAGATGATGCCGAGCAGGTGATCAATGTGCTTGTGGGTGACGATGATGTCGCGCATATCCTGCCATTTATAGCCCGTGTCCTGTAATCTTCTTAACAGGAGGTTCCCGCCGCCGCCGTCGACCAGCAGGCACTTGCCGCCTTCCTCCATGACAAAGCAGGTATTGTAGCAGGCCGTCGCCTGCGCGTTTCCCGTTCCGAGAAATGTGATCTTCATAGCCCCGTTCCTTTCGTATGCTTTCTCACCCGCAGGCGGAATTTTCAGCGCTATCATAGCAGATTTTCGCCCGCGCTTCAAGAGCTTTTCCCCTTCCTTTTCGCGCCGGTTTGTGGTAAACTAACGGAAACAATACGCAAGCAAGGAGTACCGATATGATTACGATTTCCAACCTCGCCATGCAGTTCGGCGGCAGCGTTCTTTTTAAGCAGGTCGACCTGCAATTCACCCCCGGCAACTGCTACGGCGTCATCGGCGCGAACGGCGCGGGCAAGTCGACGTTCCTGAAAATCCTCTCCGGAGAGCTTGAGCCCACCTCCGGCAGCATTTCCTTCAAGCCCGGCGCGCGCCTGTCCGTTTTGAAGCAGGACCAGAACCAGTATGACGCGTACTCCATTCTGGACACCGTCATCATGGGCAACCAGCACCTGTACGATATCATGAAGGAGAAGGACGCGCTCTACGAAAAGGACGAGTTCACCGAGGAAGACGGCATGCGCGCGAGCGAGCTCGAGACCGAGTTTGCCGAGCTCAACGGCTGGGAAGCAGAGTCCGACGCATCGCGGCTTTTGCAGGGCCTCGGTATCCCCGTGGAGCTCCACTATGACCTGATGGGCAACACCGACCCCCGGCTCAAGGTCAAGGTTCTGCTGGCGCAGGCGCTCTTCGGAAAGCCCGATATCGTCATGCTCGACGAGCCGACGAACAACCTCGACATTGAAGCCATCAACTGGCTGGAAAACTTTATTCTCGACTATGAGGACACCGGCCTTGTTATCGTCGTCAGCCACGACCGGCACTTTCTCAACACCGTCTGCACGCACATCGTCGATATCGACTACGGCAAGATCAAGATGTACGTCGGCAACTACGACTTCTGGTACGAGTCCTCGCAGCTCATCCAGCAGCTCATACGCAACAAGAATAAGCGCAACGAGGAAAAGATCGCAGAGCTCCAGACCTTCATCGCGCGCTTTGCCGCCAACAAGGCCAAGAGCAAGCAGGCGACCTCCCGCCGCCGGCTTCTCGATAAGCTCTCCGTCGAGGAAATGCCCGCGTCTTCGCGCCGGTACCCGTTCGTGGGCTTCGAGCGCGAGCGCGAGGTCGGCAAGGATATCCTGTTCGTAACCGATGTGTCGAAAACCATCGACGGCGTGAAGCTTCTCGATAAGGTCTCCTTCATCGTCGGCAAGAACGACAAGATCGCCTTTGTCGGCGAAAACGAGCTGGCGCAGACGACGATGTTCAAAATTCTCATGGGCGAGCTGGAGCCCGACGAGGGCAGCGTCAAATGGGGCCAGACCGTCACCACCAGCTACCTTCCCAAAGACAATACCGAATATTTTGAAGGGCAGACAGAAAGTCTGGTCGACTGGATTCGGCGGTTCTCGGCCAAAAAGGACGACGTGTACCTGCGCGGCTTCCTGGGCCGTATGCTCTTCTCCGGCGACGAGGTCTTTAAGCCTGTCAACGTTCTGTCCGGCGGCGAAAAGGTCCGGTGCATGCTCTCGCGCATGATGCTCTCGGGCGCGAATGTGATCCTCCTTGACCAGCCGACAAACCATCTCGACATGGAGGCCATTCAGGCCGTCAACAAGGGGCTCGATGCGTTCCCCGGGAACATTCTGCTTGCCTCCCATGACCATGAGCTTTTGCAGACGACCTGCAACCGGGTCATCGAGTTCCAGCCGGACGGGAAGATCATTGACCGGCTTGGGACGTATGATGAGTACCTGGAGTGGAAGCTTGCGAAGTAATCTGGCAGTGCCTGCCAGGGGCGCGTTTTTTACTACCTGTCGTGGCGCAGGCGCCAGGGGTTAACTGGCAGAAGCCTTCCAGCCGGGTCCATTCGACCCCACGCTTCTTAGCTGCGCAAAGAAGCGCCGTGTCGAGCCTCGGCGAAGAAGTTGCCCAAAGGGAACCCTTGAAAGGGTTACCTCTGGACTCCTTCCCAAACAGAGGGGCGCGGCCCCTCTGGCACCCCGGAGCTGCCCGGTACGGATGGTTGTACCAGTTGAGCGTACTGCGTACTTTTGAGTACTCTATAGTCGGGGGTACGACAAACTTGGCAGACCCGACTCGGCGCAAAGCAAATTTCCTCTGGAAATTTCTTTGCGCGGGGGACTTCCCCCTCTGCGATGAGGACCCCCGTCCCCCATCGAAGCCCGCCCCGCAAGGATTTTTGCAGAGCAAAAATGCCTTGCGGCGGACAAATGCCACCAAATTTGCTGCTCGGCAGAAAGATCGTTAGATATTGTTCAAACCGGTAAGTGCTTGCAAGCCAGAAAGAGAGTGCTTCCAAAATACGTAGGAGGCGCTCGACTTGTCAAACACTGCAAATCCGGAACTCCCGGGATCTCAAAAGGGCCGCAGCCCTTTTGTTTCCGAAGGCGTCCAGAGGAAACCCTTTTGAAGGGTTTCCTTTGGGCAATTTCTTCCCGGCGGCTCGACACGGCGCTTCTTTGCGCAGCTAAGAAGCGTGGGGTCGAATTGAACCAGCTGGCAGGTTTCTGCCAGAACCAAACTGGCGCTTGCCGCCACAGACGGCAAAAACAAAAAGCCCCCTTTCGACGGGCAATCCCGAAAAAAAAAGAACCTGCCTCCCGGCAGGTTCTTTTTTATGTTCTCTTACTCCTCGTCCTCATCGGCGGGCGCAAGCAGCGCGCGGATAGAAAGCGAGATACGCTTGTGCTCCTGATCGATGTCGATGATCTTCGCGTCGACTTCCTGACCCTCGGACAGGACATCCTCGGGCTTGCCGATGCGGCGGTCAGCGATCTGGGAGATGTGGATCAGGCCGTCAACGCCGGGAATGATCTCGGCAAACGCGCCGAAGGTCATGAGCTTGACGATCTTGACGGTGACAACGTCGCCGACCTTGTACTCGTTGTTGAAAATCGTCCACGGGTTCGTGGCCTCGGTCTTGTAGCCGAGGGAGATCTTCTTCTTTTCCGGGTCGAGCGCGATGACGAAAACGTCGATCTCGTCGCCAACCTTGACAACCTCTGCCGGGTTCTTGATGCGATTCCAGCTCAGCTCGGAGACATGCACCATGCCGTCCACGCCGCCGATGTCGACGAACGCGCCGTAGGAAGTCAGGGACTTGACGGTGCCATGATACTGCTTGCCAACCTCGATCTCGCTCCAGATCTTCTCCTGTGCGGCCTTACGCTGCTCAGAAGCGACCGAGCGGATGGAGCCGA
>ERZ791923.2614-NODE-2614-length-15559-cov-2.947433_pt1 | contig 15559 bp, 18 predicted proteins | sample MGYA00510133_ERZ791923 | MGnify/ENA primary metagenome ERZ791923 (study PRJEB30046, sample SAMN00792106) | human gut metagenome | study: EMG produced TPA metagenomics assembly of the A metagenome-wide association study of gut microbiota in type 2... | reverse complement strand
CTATGAAGGCCGCCGAAACGCTGGGTTTGCTGGCGGTGCGCGGCGTGGAGTTCTCTCACAGTCGGCCTCGGGTCAGCAACGATAACCCCTACAGCGAGTCGCTGTTCAAAGAGTCCAAGAAAATGCCCGCACCTTCGGTGGGTACTTTATGCTGTCGTGCAACACCTTGGTCGTTGACGGGTAAAAAGTATCCAATAGCTGCGTGTCTGGCAATTGGATTAACTCAGCCACTTTGGCGCCGCCATGAGATAGCGCCGTTTGAGAAAGAAGACTCACAGAGGATTTGGAAATCCCCAACTTCTGAGCGGTGACGCGGATTGAAAGGCCGTCCTGCATGCAACCGAGCAATTGCCGCAGAAGGGAAACTGGAAACTTATTCATAAGTCCTCCGGTTGGTTAAACAGAGGACTTGGTCTATCACTTCCTGGTGTCCGAATGTTTAGGATTGCCCCTTAGCCGGCTGTCCAAGTGTGTGAGATTTTGGGTGTCCAAATGTTTGAGAATCATCGTGCGAATGCTCGAGATTTCTCAATTTGCTCAGAAGTACAACGAACAATGGGTGCACAGGGGCATTAACTGCGTAACTCCATGGGCGCGTTTTAGTGGCGCGGATGCGGCGATTTGTGAGGCACGACGCGTGGTGCTCGAGAAGGCCAGACAACAGCATCCTGAACGATGGATTGGCAGTCGAGTGATGAGGTGCGAGGCCGCCGGAAGCCAGTGGGAGAATCCGGATAGACAGATTACTTCATTGAAAGTTGATGCCTAAATCAACAACGAGCAGAAAGCCCCCTCATTGAATTTTTTGAAGTACCTAGACAGATACCGGTAACGCTAGAAATTTAGGTACGTCATTGCGGTGGCGTACCGCTCTCTCAAGTCATCGCATCCGAGTCAAACGTGTCGATCTAAAAGTCGAGTTTTGCGATAAGTTTCTGGACGGATTTCTTGATAGGAGCCAAAGTCCATTTTCCGTTGACTTGACTGGCCATGATCTTCCCGAGAGTCTGCCGCAAGTCTTCAAACGACACGTTTTTGTCTTCTCCGGTCCGTGCAATGTCTGCAATGCATTCCTTGGCGATCGTGGCGGACAAATGATTCATGAACAGACAGGCTTCTTGGCTCGTCCGATTACTCATGTACCAAGCGTCAAAGTCCATCCCGGCGCCGTACGTTCTGAAAAACTGCTCGATCGCCTGACGTTGCTTGTAGGTTCGGTAAACCTGAGACTTTTAAGGTCCAGACGATTTGTCCGAATCGACACCGTCCCCATCTCCGGGGTTGACTCAAGAATCTGTTTCAGATCCTGGGGCTGCAATTCACTGAGCTGCTCGTCAGTAAGCTTGCCTTTGCCCTTCTCACGTCTGTTCAACTCCCGCTATACCTTTCCGTCCTTCACCTCGTTTTTCTGATCTGCACGTTCTGCAGCATCTGCCAATTCATTGGCGTACAGCTGCGCATCGTAGTAGACGAAAACATTGAAACCGTCTTCTTCGATTTTGAATGACTGAATGGCTCGTCCGTTGTAGATGAAACGATCAGAGAAGCTTTGCGGCGTCAGTGGCAAATAATCGGCTACGAGCTTGTTGCCTCGTTTGATCGAAATAACGTAACAATGAGGAGACGATACTGAAAAACTTCACTATTCTGCCACTACCCTTATTTATCAGACACCTACATCTCAATTCGAAAAACAGTGAAAAAAATTCGAGATCTAGCGGAACTTCAAACATATGCAACGCACCGAACAATTCACAATACATAAAAGGATTGTGTAGCGCTTGAGAGAACGATTGAACCAACGTTCACAGTTCAGAAAAGCAGCAAAAAGTGCTCACAACTGCAGTCACGATCCTCTTTGATCTTGAGCAACTAGAGACTATCAATCTATCACGCAATCATATTGCCGCTTCTCTGTTTTTGGTTAAACGCGGTACGCGCTAATTCGACGAATCTTGCAGAAATTTGCGCAAATAATTCGAATTAGCAAAGAGATCCCCAGTCAAATCAAATTGATAATATTTAAGACCACTCAACACGTTCATTAAGACAGAAATTTGCGTTATGGAAACCTCTCCATATAGCTGACTTAAAGTAGAAGTTACAATATGACTTAGTGGTTGCTGCTTTCCGCACGGCTTAATCACAGGAACCGAAGCAAAACATACATGAGGGAATATTACTCTTTTCACTTTTAAACTCGGCAAAACCGCCTTGTCGTAACCCCCAATAGCATAAACATTCTTACCGGTCCATGGGCTTATGCCAATATAATCACCCTCGAAACCAATAAGTTTTGAATGAATATCATCAGATAAAGTAATAATGGAATATATTGGGAAAACTTCAAGCTCATTATCTGCAGACTTTTTACAGAGTAGGTAGTCATCCGAAATATAATCGAAACCATTCACGAGGGAAGTTATTGCTAAAGTCGACTTACCACGTCCCCCTCGCCCACAGATTAAGGTACCAGAGCCATCTTGCGCAACGGCAGCACAGTGCAATAAAATCAGTCCTGACATTCTTGCCCAATGATTTACTATTTGGACAAATAAGTGTCCTTGCCTTAATATAAACCCTATATCTGACAGATCTTTTGTTAACAAAACTGACTGTTTTATTTCGTCCTGAAACGCTATAAGAACATCGTTTTCGTAATCTATTGCAATTACGCCAACATCATCGCAAATAAATTCGATTTTCCCAGCATCTTTATAGGCTTCTGGTCGTTTAAAATTATGTATGTCGTAGTTGTCAGCTATCAAATAGCAATCATGCTCACTCAAGGGGTTATGTAACACAAAGAAAAACTCCTTGTGAACAAAATCTAAGAGACGATCACACGAAGTGCAAACTTGCATCGTAAACTGACCATTTGCAAAAGACAACGTCTGCTCTTTGAGCTTATCAAAACAAACTTTATCTTTTACCGTGTTCCAGTAACTATTAAATTCGTCTTTAGTTACCTTTTTACGAACATTCAGCCCCATCTTATTCACCTTTTTTAAAATTCTTTCTGACCGATCTAGCTAGCACTCGCAAAACATCTTTTGTTGTAGTTGTTTTAGAAAGAATACTATTCGACGAATGTAGCCTACGATAATACCCTAACGAGTCAATACAGCAACCTGTATCAACACCATGTAGTGCAATCCGCATCACCCACTCCGAATCCTCTCCAGTCTTCAGATCAACTGCAAAATTACCAAATCTTTCAAATAAAGACCTTTTTATTAAAGCTGAAGCCATTAGTTTTTTGCTGTGAAAGTTCAATTCTCGTCTCAAGTTTTCGGAGGTTAAATCAGCTCCATCAAGAAAATTTTCATAATCACTAAAAACTATATCCTTCTCAGGATGATCTTCAAGAAACGCATACTGTAAAGCCAACTTATCTTTACACCACACATCATCTGAATCAATAAAAGAAACAAGAGGTGCCGAACTCTCCGCCAAACATCTATTTCGAGCAGCTGAAATCCCAGAATTGGGTTGGTAAATATACTTAAACCTTCCACAAAATTCTTTGAGAATATCCTTTGTATGATCGGTTGACCCATCATCGATTATGACTAATTCGTAATCGCTAAAACTCTGATCCAGCACACTAGTTATGCATTCTCGTAAAAAGCCTGCTCGATTATAAGTTGGCAACAATACTGAAATTTTCGGCATTATAAAATATTGTTCTTATTTAAAATAATTAGTCCAATTCTTCTGGATATACAATCGAAAACTCTTCGCTTTTGAGAAAGTCTCAAAATCGTATACTTAAGCCAAACCTTAAAATACTTTAAACTATATGTCTTATTTAACTTTACCGCATCTCTAAAATCCAGCGCCTCGCGTCCAGCGATGGAAGAACAGATCCGGCCCAGATACTTTTTTCGTAAAACGACTAAATCAAACGCATCGATGCATTCATTCACTTCTGGAAAACAATAGCCAGGAACAATTCGACTGAACAAGGATAACATGACCCATATTTTATATTCGCATTTCTCTTCAACGGCAATTTCAACAACCCTCATCAAATCCAATGGTTTATATTCATTCAACAAGAACCCAAGATCAAACGCCCATGTCATATTAGAATGATATGTATACTTTTCACTTAGATTCTTATATGCATTAACCAACAAAATGAAAATTAATCTTTCAAGACTTGGTACTTTGATAACTTTACCTGAAAGGTTAACTTCCTTGGCCGTTTTCAGAGTATCGTGAGCAAATTTGTTAGAACAATATCCATTATGAACATCCAAATGGCATGTGCCCTTCTCTAGGTCGCAAGAATGTTTAGGCTCTCCTAATAATTTCCATCCATCATCTCGAGCAATTTGAGCCGCTTGAGAGTAGCATTTCGATAAAACATAACAATCAAGATCCCACATATGCCGTACAACATGTGGTAGGTAGCATCTTATAGCAGCCCCTTTGATCATAACTGGAACTATTCCAGCCTTCTCAAGTTTATCTTGATATTCAATAAACTGCGCAAGTAATGTTAAATTGTGAAACTGATGCCATCGTCTAACGCCAGTCAACCTAGGCCGCAACTCTGTGGGAATATTTAAATCTTTTCGGCTACTTAGCAAGTTCGACAAATAAACATTAAATTCATGCGGCTCTCTTTCAATATCATAATTTTCAAATAGTTTATCTATTTCTTTTTGGCTCGTAGTCTTGTCGAATACCAGTTGAAACAAGACAACTTCTCTCGGGTTCGATATAAATGACTTTCGATAAAAATATGTCAAACACCTATCTAGCATTTCTTCGCAGTCTCGCTTTCAGAATACTCAAATAATTTTCGAATTCCTCAGATCTATATTTTCTCCCGAAATTATCGGAGTGAACTCGTCTTTTAATTACATTAACCTCACAATCTCTAATCATCACTCCGTGATCTTTTGCTTTCAATGTAAACTCTATAGATTCACCCGCCTTTGTATTTATATCAAATCCTCCTAATTCATTAAATACATTTCGAGGGATAAGGCAACCGGTGATTAGACCAAAGTAAGAACCTTTTTTTAAGGAAAGTTTAACTTTCTCGTACTCAGGCAAATCTGGAGAAAAAAATTCAACAGCAGCCCCTCTTATGATGCTGTCTTCTGTATAGTATTCCTTTAATTTCTCTACCGCTCCTGGATAAAAAATATCATCAGCATCGAGAAATATCAGCGCGTCACCAGTTGCTATTTTTGCTCCATTATTGCGGGCGACAGCCTGACCAGAATTAGCCTGTCGCAAAAGTTTACAGCCTAGACTACTCGCAATTTCAGCTGTTGAATCCGTAGATCCATCGTCAACGACGATAATCTCTACATCAACACAATCAACAGAGCTTACCGCTTCTTCAATATATTTCTGCGCATTGTAGGCTGGTATGATCACCGACAATCTCATGAATTAGCCCCTCTTAGAATCTTCTTCCTCATTTGAGCAGCCAGAAGTTTTGCCATCATTGATGAAGGGCGCTTCTCGAGAAAAATACTATTTTTCCCATGCAAACGTCTCAAATAAAGAGGCTCATTAATACAATGATCAACAGAAATGCCTCTTAAGCGCATTCTCATTATCCATTCAACATCTTCACCTATTGAGAGCTGCTGATCAAATTCGCCTACTTGACTCAGTATCTCTCTTTTAAATAACGCAGTTGGCAGACTGTAAGAATTTTTCGCCTCTAGTTTAAATTCACGTTCAACTACGTCATCCATAACGTTCAGAGTTCCGTTAAGAAAATTCTTGTATTTAGTAAAGACGATGCTGCAATCGGGATGGACCTTGAAATATTCCAACTGTTTAGGAATCTTACCCTTTTGCCAAATATCATCAGAATCTACAAATGCCAAGAGCTCCCCTCGAGATAAACTCAAACACCGATTTCTAGCGCTAGAGATACCCTGATGGTCTTGATACCAGTACGTAAGCCCCTGCTCAATGTAAGGCGATACCACTCGTTTTGTATTATCTGTCGACCCATCATCAACGATAACTATTTGTGAACAATGTATACCTTGGCTCAAAACACTTTCTATGCATTCACAAATAAACTCCCCTCGATTAAACGTGGGAATCATCACAGAAATTTTCCTCAAATCTTCCATCATTTGATAACAGGACTCCACCCCTCTTCTGCTGACACGTCGTGAATCGGATCCGCCAGAATCAAATCTTGAGCATCGGTATATGCCTGACATTCCCACTTAAATGTGGTCAAATCCAAATTCAGTTCGTTTAGATCTTCACCATCAACGCTATCAATCAGTATACCCTTCGACTTCAAATCATCGGCAAATGACTTCAGTTCATTTGAAACATCTTTGTTATATTTTTTTTCAACATGCTCGATAATGGCTTCAACACTGTTGTAGCAAAGTGCATTAAAAACAGATGACGATTCTCCATCCATCCCATAATAAGTCCCCGTCGCTGCATCAATAATGACGCACAAACCGTCATCGATATCTGCAAACATCCGGCCTTCGTTAAATTTAAATTTCATTGTTTTTTCTCCAAAAAAATTATTAGAAAAGCTGAAAATTCTCCAGCCCGCATATCCCCTCTCACCAAGGCGCTAGTTTAACGTATCTGTAGCCAATTCGGCATCTGAGCTAGGACACTCATGAAAAATCCCATTTTTTCGGATGCTGATTCTTATGCGTTATGCCCCCCCCCATTTCTCAAGCATTTGGGCAGTGATTTCGATGCTGATGATTGGGGAAACGTGGTCGTTCCGAGTGTATCTTTGCTTTTGAGGCATCTACCTCACTAAACCAGCCGGTATTCGACCTACCGCTCATGTCGTTAAACAATGGGCAGTAGGCAGGTCGGAGCGCCGGCTGGGGCATCCTGAGTAATCTGTGCAAAAGCTTGCAGGCTGTCACAGCTATTCAGCCGCGCAGAGCGAATGCGGAGCGCGCCCAGAGTCACGGCTGGTCAAACTCAAGATTCGAAAGATGCCGATCTGATAACCTTCTTCCATAAGACTTCAGCTTCTTTCCAAAGGGATCTTCATTTGCGCCGCACTCTGCTCGGCTCCGCATAGACGGTCCCTCCAAATTCAAGCGCCAAGCTCGATGAATGAGCCTGTCCAGAATAAAATCGCTAAATGACACGTCCCCGTTACAGCTCGCCCAGACATCCACTGGAAACACGCTTGTAACGATCACGCCTTTGCCCCCTTCACGCGTTCTCTCATTTATGATTTCCAGCAGTTCAGCACGTTGGTTCGACGTTAAGCCGCCTAGGCCGAATTCATCAATCATCAGCAGGTGATATCTGTTCAGTTGTTTCTTCTTACTCGTTCGCAACGTTGTATTGGAAGCCTTTCGGCGTATTCGAGCAAGAGATCGTTGACGCGGTAATACTTTGCTCTAAAGCCTGCTCGGATTGCGGCAATCATCAACGCGCCAGCCAACCACGTCTTGCCGCTGCCGGTGACGCCTGTGATAACGCAGTGCTCGCCATTGCGAATCCAATCGCAACTGGCCAGTCGTTCAATCAATCCGCGGTTCAGATTGCGGTCAGGCGCGTACAAAGTATTCTCAATACACGCGTCCGGGTCGAAGCATGCTGATTTTTTGATCCGTGTTGCGACCTTTCTCGTTTGCCTTCGAGCCGCTTCGCTCGTGAGACATTCGTATAAGAACTCCACCGGATCTAAGCTTAATAATTCGGAAGCATGACAAGTTCCAGAGCTTTCATCAAGATGCCGCCGGCGCACAGCTCAAGGCAAACATCTTTGAGATCCATTACCGATCGACTCATCTTCCCCCCTCTCATCGGTAGTTGTTTCGGATATTGGCGTGAGTCGGAGACAAATAGTCGACCGCGCCCCTTTGATCGTTGCCAATGTTGGGCTCCCGGTTGTTTTCTTTGGCCTAAATGATCTGCTCACATTTTGCGCGTTTCTTGATAGGTGACGTTGCCGTACTCAAGGCGAGTGCTCAGAGCCTGGTAGATGACGGAGACCGGGTAAAGCTTGAAGAGCCTCATCAAGGCATTGCAAGCTCGGCCGCAAGGAAAGTTAGTTTTTCCTTTTTTTAGATGCCGAACCAGACGATCAGCAAAGTCCTCCGGTAATCCTGCCTTGACAAATTCTGCAACCCATTCGCGAGGTTGGCCTCGCTATTTCCTTTCCGCGTCAGTCAGGTGTTCGTCAATAGGTGGGTCTTGTTGCCCTGCACATTCTTGTATCGCTTGTGTTCGGCGATTTTGACCCACGAATCCAGATCATAGATGTAGATCTTGTCATCGGTGATCGTTACGGAAACGCGCTTGCCGGTGTACTCCGGCGGCGTGCCGAAGCGATGGCCGTTACCTGAGATGCGCACGCAATGGCAACGATCAACGACAAGGACGCGAATATCCAACGGGCAGAAAGCTTGAAGCGGCAGACGGCCAAGGTACTCGAGTTCATCATCCTCAAACATTTGCCTATGGGCGTTTGACCTTTCTGTTGCAGTAAACGGCGCGTTGTTGAGTTCTTCGAGTTTCGCTTTTACCTGTTCGTTGAGGTGATCGAGATCGCGCGCCATCGGGGTGCGCTCCAGCTCCATCTCAGCAATGATCTGTCTCTGCGCGAGCCCTACACCGGCCTCGACTCGGTTTTCTGCTTGGGACGACGGGGCTGACACGCCCACGGCTCAATGTCATAGTAGTTGCACACGAAACGTACCGTCCACTGAACTTCGCCCTCGTACCAACTCGAGTGCTTGACGAGTGCCTTTGCATTGTCCATAGCGAGGACCTGCGGCGTACCGCCGAAGTATTCGAGTGCGGGTACGGTGCCGGAGATCCAGCTCTGTTGCTTCGCGTTGGGAAAGGCCTCAGCGTAAGTAAGGTTGCTGTACGGTAACACCGCGATAAACAACCGCGCACGTTGTAAGTCACAGTTAGGATCAATCCACTTGAGGTTGTCGCCGGCGAAGTCAATCTCCATGCGCTCACCGGGGATGGCTTGGACATTGCCGTGGCACGCCAAGACCGTTGGCTTGCCGACACTGAGTAACAGCGACAAAAGGAGGTGTGGTTGTATGCGCATCATACGACTTGCGACCTATAGGCATAGTACGGTAATCTTGGCGCCAGCATGCGATAGCGCTGTTTGAGAAAGGAAACCCACAGAGGATGTGGAGATCCCCAACTTCTGGGCGGTGACACGAATGGGAAAACCGTCCTGCATGCAGTCAAGTATCTGCCTCCTCAGGAGGGAGACTGGAAACTTGTTCATAAGTCCTTCGGATGGACTAAACAAAGGACTTGGTCCACCACTTCCAGGTGTCCGAATGTTTACGATTGTCCCTTAGCCGGCTGTCGAAGTGTGTGAGATTTTGGGTGTCCAAATGTTTGAGAAGCAGCGTGACAATGCTCGAGATTCCTCAATCGCATCCCCAGCTGTTAATGGGGCCGAGTTCCATTGTAATAGGTTATCCAACGAGTCAGAGTATCCTGCGCTTCCTTTCGACTGTTAAAGCATCCGGTTAACGGTTGCGTTTCCCGTTCCTAGGTTGCCACAAATAATTCGACTGCAGCGTTGTCCCAGCATTGCCCACTCTCGCTCATAGAGCCACTGATGCTCTGGCGAAGTAAAAATTCCTAAAAAAACATGGCTGCAGTACTGTGAGCCTTGATCACTGTGAAAAATCAAGCCAGGAGCCGGGTGCTCATTGGCAATAGCCATACGTAGGGCGTCCACAACCAGAGACGTTTTCATGGTGGAGTCAAAACTATAGCTAACCAGGTAACAGCTGACCAAATCAAGAACACTGGCCATGAAAAGCCAACCCTCGTCGATTGGGATATACGTGATGTCTCCGCACCAAGCCTGATTGATCGCATAGCAGTTGAACTGACGGTCAACCAAATTCGGCAACCGAGCCAGATTGTGGTTACTGTCCGTGGTGGCAATGTATTTGCGATGGTAGCGATGAAAGATGCCGTTACTTCGTAAAAGTCTACGCAGGCGCTTCAAGCCAACGCTTAAGACCTGTCGTCGCAACGCAAGTCACAGGCGCATCACTCCGGGATCCTGCTTTCCGCAACGACTGATAACGGTGCGCACATGAGAAAGCAATTCCTCATCGCTGTGATGTACTCCGTGGCGGCGGTATCGGTCAACCTTTAGCTACTGATAATAGCCGCTGGCACTGATCCTCAGCAGGGCGACAGCTCTTCGAACCGTTATGAGTTTTTTGCGCCCGATGAGTTTGCTGTCCAAACAAGTTTTTAAAAAAGCGTACTTCACTTGGGAAGCTTGGCGAAGTACGCTGCTGCTTTTTTTAAGAAGTCGATTTTGGGCTGTTGCTTGCGAACCTGCAGGTGCAATCGTTTGATTTCTTCAAGTTCATTGCGTTGCTGATCAGGCATACCTGCTTGTGCTGTGATAACCCAGAGGATGAGTGTCTTAGGGTTAACGCCCAAAGCTTGAGCAACCTCGATGTGTGTCTGCCCTTGAGTGACTATTAACGAGAAGGTTTAAAAGTTAACAAAATGCGGCAACGTAGCGTACTTGCTCAATTTCAAAGATCTTGAGAATTTTGCGTGTACTGTCAGCCATTTTGCGCATAAACCGCTGCGTACGTTGTTTGAGGTTCTCAATTTTTGCCGGGGCTCGACTTCGGAGGTCCGTTTTGAGCGCACGATTGACGTATTCGTCCGGGTTGATCTCGGGGCTGTAAGGCGGCAAGAAGAACAGTTCAATACGTTCTTTGTGTGCTTGAACCCAGGCCATTACCAACTTGCTTTTATGAGCCCTGAGGTTGTCCACTATGAGGAAAATTTTTCTTTCCTCATCTTTAATCACGTCCTCGAGAAACTCGATGAACGAGTGCTGATTCAGGGGCTGATCTTGTACCTTGAAACGGAGTAATCCCCGATTGGAAATCGCTGAGACCATTGTTGCTGTTTTCCAGCGTCCATCGTGGCATTGCAATATCGGTGTTTGCCCTTTGGGTGCGTAGCCGGTAACCCAGTTGGTGTCATGTTTGACTGCTGTCTCATCGGCCCAGTAAATTACTGCTCCTTCGAGTTTGGCCCGTTTGGCTATCGTTGGATATTGTTCGCTTTTCCATTGCAGCACCCGCTGATCGTTCTGTTCAATGGCTCTGCGGGCAGGACATTGTACGGTCAGTCCCCACGAGCGAAGATAAACGCCAACCGTGTGCACAGACAGCTCAATTTGGTACTGCCGCTTGATCAAAGCCCAGACTGCTCGGCGAGTCCACAAAGCAAAGTCAAACTTCAGCTGTTGAGGATTTTTATCGATGATCAGACTGCAGATCTCCCGCGCTTGCTCGGGGGTCAGTTTTGCACCAATGCCCTTGGGACGACCGCGCTGACCGCCAACGGTAGCTTGCTGCTCGGATGTTTTTTTAGCATTGTGCAGCCACTTGTAGACCGTGCCGGCAACCACACCCAGAGCACGAGAAATTTCGGTCACACGGAAACCTTCTCGATGCATGGTAAAACCGCGTTCGCGAAGGACTTCGAGTTTTTCTGGACTATGACGTCGGGCATCTGTTGCTTTCATAGTCCTCGTTATAGCAAAATTTTAACTATTTTTCGTCCTGGTTAATAGCTTAAAAGCTGTTCTTCTAATTTCTGGACTGTAAGGTTTCGGCATTCTGAAACCTCCTTTTGATGCATGACTTATAGCCGTATTCGTTTTGAGATTCAAATTTCCGCAACGATGACCTTAGTTCATGGGTTGGTGTTGCAGTCACTGCACATTACCGATACGCGCTGCTTTCGCCCTTAAATCCGCCTCTTGTTGCGAATTTTTTTACGTCTGCCACCAGCAGTTTTCTGAACTTGCAATATTCAAGTTAGTCGTTAACATAACCTGCACTGCCAACAAACATCGCATCCACCTCTCCAAAAATAAAAAAATGTGACTTGTATGGAAAAAATTATCCAATTAGATATCCAAGATCAGAAAGTCCAAATCCCCGAAGCAACCAAACTCAATCTTAAAAATTTATTTTCCGGTTGTAGGGTTAATTTCTTATTAGGTGCTGGCTTTTCTGCAAATATATTAAAGCCCCTAAGCAATAGTGAAATTCTTTTTGAGGCACTAAAAAGGTATAAAACCAAAGACGACGTAGATCATTACAAAATAAAAGCATTAAGTGCATACCTATATTGGTCATTTTTTCTTAACAGCATCAAACCAATTACCTCCAACTTAGATATTAAAAACGAGTCATTTACACCGTTTAAAGTGTTCGGTGATATTTTATATAAAATTTTTTTAGAAAGAGGCAATCCTGCACTTGACAGACAGTTCAGCATTTTCACAACAAACTATGACCCAATTCTTGAATTGATATTCGATCAATCACCCTGCATCTGCAATGACGGATTTGAAGGAAGAATCTATCCTATATTTTCAACCGATAACTACTCAAAAACATATTATCGTCAGGCAATATTTTCAAATAGAAAGGCAGAAATTCCTTCCTGCAACCTTATCAAACTACACGGTTCAATAACATGGAAACCAGGCACTGATTCAAATCAGATAACATATCAAGGATACGAATCAGCAATCAACAACTTCCACGAAAACTTCATTTCACTATTTAACGAAGACATCCTAGATGACATTGACAATAAATTTACCGCATCAAGTTATGAAGAGGCCCAGGAACAAATTAAATCTTTCTTATCCAATAACCCCCTTGACCACCCAATGGACCAATTCCATGATTTCCTGAATAAATACCACAATTCCTTTCTTATTGTCAATCCGACCAAAGAGAAATTTAGCGACACACTTCTAAATAAGAACTATTATGAACTTTTACGAATCTTTTCAAATGAACTAGAAAAAGAGAACACTCTTCTAGTTGTCTTCGGCTTCTCTTTTAGAGATGAACATATTCTTGATATTGTCAAACGATCTATGGTCAATCCTTCTCTAAAAATTCTTATTTTTACCTATAAAGCAGATCAAATTGACAGCTATGAAGACCTATTCCAAACTCCAAAAAATAACAACATTACATTTATCACCCTCAAAAACGCTAAACTAACCCTATCTTATCTCAACCAAATACTGTCTCACATTCATCTCTAGGCATAATATGAACGATTTTTACAAAATAGGACAAGTGATAGAAGTCCGCGGGCAGAAGATCAGAATACGGGTATTTGAGAACAAAAACAGTAACATACTTATTTATCAAGGTCACATAATAAAAAATGTTTCTGTAGGCAGTTTTGTAAAAATCCCCAAAGGATTTAATAACATCCTTGGACGAATCGAAGGCGAATATATTCAAGAAAACAAAGTGACTGGAGAGAACACTCAACCTCGTTTTTCCAAAGAGAGCGAAACAATTGATAGAATAATTGAAGTCAGCATTATCGGAATCTTATCTGACAATAGATTTCAGAGAGGATTAATTGATATTCCATTAGTATTTTCCGATGTTTACATGTTAGAGGAATCAGAAATAAGAAAAATCTTCGAATTCAGTCAAAAACACTCAGATTCAATTTGCATAGGCTACATTAATGACTACAAGGAAGAAAAATTATCAATTTCAGCAAACTTATTATTTGCTAGTCATATAGGCATCTTTGGAAATACAGGAAGCGGTAAATCCAACACACTTGCAAAAATATACAATGAATGCTTTCAGAAATTTAGCAAAATGCCCGGCTTCTCCAAAAGCAGATTTATTTTGATAGATTTTAACGGAGAGTATATAACCTCTTTTGGGGGAAATAGTCGAACATACAAACTTTCTACAAGAGTAGATAGCAACGATACAATACCAATTCATCAAAAATTTTTAGAAGATATCGAACTTTGGTCTATTATATGCGAAGCAACTGAAAAAACTCAAAAGCCATTCCTGAACAGAAGCATCAATTTGTATAAACGTTCAAACCAATGCGCGAACATAGAATCATATATCAAAGAAATTTTGATCAATCTTTTAACAAGCTATTATGATGAACCCCAGACATTTCAACATCAAATATCGCAATTAAAGTCTATTTTTTTACTATTGTTCAACGATACTAAAGACGGAATATCCGTGCTAGAAAGCATACAAATCCGAGGCCCCCAAGGCTCAAAATTCTACCGTCAAAAAAATGATAGAAGCGATTGCTGGGCTAATAGCCCTGCAGAATACACAGAAAAATTTGTCTCTGAAATTATTAATTCTTTATTTACTGACGGAAACTTCAGAATCAATGATGAATATACCAAGCTTGAGTGCGCTTTACACCTCAATTATTTGAACTCTTTACGCTCTCATTATATTACCGAAGAGCATATTGCTCCGTTAATTTCACGATTCGATAACCGCATAAATAAAGTAAGGCGCACATTTCACATAAAAGAAACGAATGACTCAGAACAAATATCAATATACTCTTTAGTCGATGTTAATACTGAGTTCAAAAAGATCATTCCATTGATAATTTGCAAATACTTTTACGAGCACCAACGTCAATTATCGAGCAACCAAACCCTACACATTATAATAGATGAAGCACATAACATTTTATCTACAACATCTGAACGCGAAAGCAAAACATGGAAAGACTACCGCCTAGAAACTTTCGAAGAAATAATCAAAGAAGGCCGTAAATTTGGAACCTTTTTAACAATATCAAGCCAGCGGCCATCTGATATCTCTCCTACCATTATCTCCCAATTACACAATTATTTCATTCATAGACTAGTCAACAATGAAGACATCAAGGCCATAGGGAAAGCTGTTTCTTTTATCGATAATGCATCATATGAAATGCTTTCTATTCTCCCTCAGGGCGCGTGTATTTTTACAGGAATAGCTTCAAATTTCCCAGTTTTAGTTCAAGTAGATGCACTTCCTAAACAAAAACAACCACAGAGCAGCACTGTAATCCTTACAGAACTATGGGAAAATATAAACACTAATTCTGGAGACCTTTTCTAGACGTCTGTAACTTAAATTCTCTTTTCTTGTTTCCATGTTTTATGCCTTTATGCCCCTCAAGGAGGGTACCACAGTCGAGAAAGTCAGCACGTCGGAAAACTTCAGCAGGCTCGACTGAGCCTTCGTGGGGTGCTTGTAGATGGGATGATGACCATCGATTTGATAGCTAGCCTGCTTATTGCAAGTACTCAGACAAACGAATCAAATCCGGCAGCCAAAGGTTGCCGGAAATCGTCTTGAGAGTGTGAGATATTTACAGGCAGGATAAATCCGGTGTTTACCCCTCCCAGCGGGCACAATTGCCCCTTACCCCGAAACCGCGGCTCGACAAGTCGGGGACGCTCAAGCCGTTCTATATTCGAATGAAAAAAAGGGCTTCAAAGGCCTGCCAGTCGTGTAAATGCTCCGGCAGTGTCAGGTAAATTTTTTGCGCATCTCTCTTATTGCCGCTGTCACGCAAATCACATCGCGACGGCAGGTTCGCACCGTCTTCTGTGTTGCTTTTCGGTTTGCCTTGCGCACACCGAAGTACTGCAGACGCCGAGCGATCTTAAGCAGCATCTGTGTTGGGCGAACTCTTAAAGTACCCCCATTTTGGGGTACTTTAA
>ERZ791923.2608-NODE-2608-length-15577-cov-81.948759_pt1 | contig 15577 bp, 23 predicted proteins | sample MGYA00510133_ERZ791923 | MGnify/ENA primary metagenome ERZ791923 (study PRJEB30046, sample SAMN00792106) | human gut metagenome | study: EMG produced TPA metagenomics assembly of the A metagenome-wide association study of gut microbiota in type 2... | reverse complement strand
ATATTAAAATTCTTTTTCACAGTCGAATCCATAAAGGATATCATCGTAAAGGCTTTCGCTAATCTCTTCGTCAATGAGCGGGCATCTTTCGTCAAGTTCTACATCAAGCACCGCGTCAATTTCCTTAAGGGCATATTCTCTGTCGAATCCCATTTCCACTACCTCGTTTAAAAGATCAATAGTTTTTTTCATGTCTTTAACCTCCATTTGAGTGATATCTTTTATATGATGTAATTATATCATAAAATTTACGGCGTGTCAACAGGAAATTGTATTTTTTAATGCTCTTCGTATAAATCTAAACCGCCCCGAAGGGCGGTAGAAGATCATGTAATAGAAAACAAATTACCATATGGCACAACTTCAGAAATAGGATTCATTCTTGCCCCGTTTGTTAAGGTTGCCGACGCATATATACCATTTGTTGACCAGTACAACGGGTATACCTTGCTGTCAAACCACACGGCAATTATAATAGCTAAATCTTGATGAAATTGCGCGTTTGACTCTAGTAACTTTGTCTGGTAAACAGCGTTGGCGGATTCGCCTAAAATAAATCCAGTTCCCTTTAAGTGCATTCCGTCCCGGCAAAAATTGACCGTTAAGTTAACGTCTGTCGCTTTTCCGTCAACTGCCGACAGTACGTAGTCATATGGCACAATATATCCGTTCTGGCATTCAATTTTAAAGTCAATCCATGCTGAGGTAATCTCTCCGGTATTGTAAAATGCAAGCGTATAATCTCCGGCGTCAACCTCGAAAGTAACAGACGTTCGTGTTTTCTGTCGCGAGAATAAGCAAAGTCGTGATTGCGCTCCGGCGCTGTCTGTAAGTGCGATTTGCTGTTGATTAAATGTATCGCCTTCGACTGTGCATATACCAGACACGCGAATTCTCACTTTTCCTCCGTTTGCAGAAATTACAGAAAATTTTGACGTTTGTTCATATGATTTAAAAAACAGCGCATCATCAAGCAATGTTTTCGGAGTATTTAACACGTTCGGGGAAAACGCGCGTATTGTTGTGGGGCTAGTTATAGCATTGCTACAATCAAACCATTTTCCCGGGTAACATCGCCCATTATTACTATTGCGGCTGATAATCTGGTTAAAGATTATTGTATTTAATCGATCGTTTGGATGGATCCAGATTCCGTTTGAATTATCATTTAAATAATATTCTGTATAATTTAAATGATTGACTGGGCATAGTGTAAACAAATTGAAATATTCGATATTATATTTTTCACAGTATCCAATAACCATGTCGTTAAAGGCGTCCTGTGTACTACCCGTATATCCGTTTGCCTGTGATGCGCCCCACGATTCCTGGTGCACAATTGGCGGCAAAACAAAAACGGGAACGCATTTTTTATTCATCAAAAATGTGAAAATTGCGTTAAGACAATAGTTAATATCGTTTGTGCTTCCCTTCATTCCTGCCGCGCCGGGGTAGTTATAATGCCAGCCGCCTAATTCATTTGCGCCATAACACATAAAAATATAATCAAAATTGTTTAAATCTGCCGCGTTTGGTATTAAATCAATCGCGCCTGTGCTATTATTATCATGTATAATAGCGGTTCCTGATACTCCTCTGTTTGTAACTACCGTGCCAAACTCAGCCAGTTTTTTAATGTAACTGTTTTCAATTTGTGTTGTGCTATCACCATATACCACTACCTTTTTATCACGAAGCCAGTGTTTTCTTGCAATAGCATCTTTCACGTCAATTATCTGCCCCAAAATGTTAAAACTTTTTACTTCCGACATAGTAACCTCCTTTATAACGCGATTCCTGTTGCAAATGAGATTGTTTCGTTCGAATATTCTACTGTTAAACTTTTCTGTGATAGAAGTTTAACGTTAGTTTCGTTTGTTGTTGCTTTGTTTAATGCTTTAGTAGCTGTTGTTTTTGCGTCTGTTGCGCTCTTTGTTGCGGCTTCCGCTGATTTTAATGCGTGTTCAGCATCTTGCGCGGCAGTGTGAGAATTTTCCAGCGCGACAGCGGCATTTGAAGCAGCTTTGTTAGCAGTATTTGACGCACTGTTAGCAGTTGTTATCGCGTTTTCGGCGGCAGTGAGTGCGGAGCTGCTATTTGCAAGGGCTTCATTAGAACTTTTTACAGCGTTATCTGCATTGTCGCGCGCTGTTATATCTTTTATGTCATATGCTGTACCGCTAATAGAAATTTTTGCTACATCACTCATTTTTTGTCTCCTTTAAAATTATCGTCTCTGTTGCGGAGTCATAAATAGCGGTAATCATTATATTATTAAATTGTTCATCAATATACTGTTTGATATTATCGCTTAAATCTCCATTTACCAATCCAATTAACTGATTTACAGTGTAAACAAGTTTGCATAGTGTTTCATAATAAGACATTGAGTCATCAAATACCAGTGGAAGAATATTCTGTTGCCGCCTCCATGCCCACGAATTTTCATTCATACTATCACCACCTAGTAGATATTCATAAATAAATCGCTAAGTTCAAAAATAACTTGCATATCAATGTTTAACAATGTTTCCCTGTATTCTTGTATAAGCGACGCATAAGAAGAAGAACTATTTTTACCTGTAACATGCTCTACATAGTCTCTAACATTTTGATTTTCTTCCGCAAATTTATTATTTGATTTTCCGGTTGTGTTTCCTGTAGTATCCGTTTTATTTGCTGTTGTGTTTTTTTCTGTTTTGCTGATTTGTTCACTTCCTGTTTCTGATAAAACATCCGTTCCGCTCTGCGTTCCGGCTGTCGTAACGGAATTGTCAGACGAAGTTGTGTTTTGCGCGGTATCGGTTGTAATTTCGGCATCTGTCAAATATCCGTTCGTTTTTATATTATCAATAGTGCCCTGTGGAGTATCGCTATGTAATTTCTGCCCGTTGTTTGTAGCACTGGCGGTCGTTGTTCCGACGCTAGTAACGGTAGAATCGTTTTTATTGTTCGTTGTGCGGCTCGAATCTGTTTTGTTTGTTCCGGTGTTTGATCCGGTCAATTCGCTAGTTCCGTTTATATTTTCTGTTTTTGTTTCACTGTCTGTTCTATCACTATTACTTGTTCCGCTTTTATTTGCATTGCTGTTTTCTGATATTGTTCTGGTAAAATCAATTTCATGTAGCGGATCAAATTTCAGCTGTTCTGACAGATATAATTTGTTGTAATATGGCATTATTTCACGCATTTTCTGGTTTAGCCAAAATTTCCAAAGAGAAACGGTTTCAGCGCAAATTTCACGTGTGTAATAATGCTGCAAAATTTTCTGGCATAAAAATTCCCGGTAATTTTCGTCAAAAATAGGGAAATTTGAAAAAATTTTATTCCATGATTTTGATACTACTAAATCTACATCATTATATCCGGTACTTTCCAGTAACCCTGCTTCATACTCACAAATATAGCGTACTTCTGTTGTGTAAACACTCAAATAATATCATCCCCTGTCTCTGGTTCCGCCAGCGGTGCATTGTTATAGTCAGTTAATGTACCATTGTCATATTCTACACTTATGTTTAGATTAAACATATTATTGATCTGTTCTGCCGCTTGCTGCCTTGCTTTTAATCTATTTTCCCTTTGTGCTGTGCTTGCCTGCCGTGCTTCCTGTGTTTCGTGCGTATTCAATCTCTCGCGCTTTTCAATTTCAAGACCACCTACCCCAAGGAACGCGAGAGCTTCTTGCATGACGTTTAATTTTTCTTTTTGTAAATCACTCACTAGAAACGGAGCTTTCAAATCAAGAACTCTCAGCGAATCTAAATCGAGTGCCTTGTCAGCGTAAATGACTGGAGCATTCATATCTATTTTCATAAATAGATTTTCAAGCGTAAGTCGCTGTTGATTCGTGCACTGTAATAGAATCGGGGTTTTCTGTGCCCTTAAATTGATATCTTTTGTGATTTCCAAGTTGGTCAATCGTTTGCAAAATGTTTGAATAATGGGAAGTAATGACATATGCATCAAATTGTCATATACAAGCACACTATCTTTATCTGTTTTCATTGATTGAAAACCATTGGATGCATATGCATTGCGCCGCGTCGGTATGTTATATACATCAAAATTTCCAGCTGTCGCGCATGGTAAAAATAAATGCCCGAGCACCTCATCATTAAAAAACAATCCGTTACTGTTATAAAATAATGTGTATTCAATAAAACGCGAATCAACACTACTTGGCAGTCCATCCCATTTGAAACAGCTCATTGCGATTGACGCTAATCGCATAAAATAGTAATTATAAGTAGACTGAATATCAACTGCCCCGGCATAATTTGAATCATATTTTTTGCTACCCATATTTTATCACCTCGCTAGGCGGGAGCGTTATCTAAGCTATAGTTGCCAATATTGTTATGATTTTTCCAGAAACGCACACCATTATCGAACATTGATTCTATATCACGTGCCGCGCTGGCAGGCATATTTCCATGTACTATACATCCGACTGTTTTGCAATATGTCCAGTTTGGGCGGGCGTTCATGTTCGGCGTTAAATGCTGCCGTACTGCGTACCCAAACATATCAAAATAATTGTCGATCATTTCAGCGTAGTTTCGGCTTATGTTTTTCTGCAAAAAGTAGAAGTCCTTGCCGCCTGCGCTGTATAGTGTAGAGCTACCCGCTGATCCGCCAGACTGAGGCGGTTTTTGGCTATAATCATACATTGATGCCATTATACCGCCAATTTTTTCACCTACTCCGACTCCGGCGGCGTTAACTAATTGCCCCGCGGCTGATACTGTCCGTAATGTACCGGAATCAATCGCGCTAAGAACGCTAATTGCGACGTTGCTACGTTCCTGCGCCAGAAACGCTTTGTAACTGTCGATCGAATATGCGCAGGATGGAAAACCAGATAGAGTTATTTTTTCCGAATAATTATACCCGGCAGCATTTTTGTAAAAAACAGGTGTTAAAACAATCTCGGGATTTGGTGATATTAGCCCTTCTGCCGAAAACGACGCTTTGTTTCCACTGAAAAATTCATAGCGGAAATCTGCGTAGTTACCTTCACAATTTGTAACACTAATATAATTGTATGGATATATAAATAACTTATTGTTGCGCGGTGTATATCCGTCAATTTCTGTGTATGGTTTATCGAATGAATATTCCTTGTGCTGTAAATTTTGGGTCGCAAATAACGACGGCATCATACACATAGATATAATAGCATCTGACTTTGCATTATCCGTTAATTTTGTTATATAATCATCGACTGCTTTTTGTGTCGCCAGCGAAAACAGTGCACACCCGTTATATATCCCACCCGCGGAGCTACTATGCGCATCTGTTGTGCCGTCACGATCAACTGTAGATAAAACTACGCACACCGCATCCTGCATATCTCCTGTTTTACTAACAGATCGGTATTTATAATCGCCAAATGCTAAATTTTCATCACAGATATTCGCTCCGATTGCATCATTTAATACATGCTGACGTTCCACGAAACACTCCCCAAGCGTGAATACACCCATATATGTCGTCATGTTATCAATCTCAAAATGTATTTCTGTTAAACCATTGTTGATATATTCTACGTCAGTTACAAATGCATAAAACCAAAAGTTTTCAAAACTGGTGTTTTTGTACCGCAGATATCCGATGTTGATTGCAGTTGACATTGGTAGCTGCGATCTGATAACACCTTTTTCACGCGATACATATGTTAATGACTCTTCAGTTGCGATTTTCGTCAAATTATCGAAATATGCGTTTTTTGATGATACGCTGGAAAAGTACAGCGTATCATCACGGGATAAACCAAGATCGGAAAAATATTGTACTGTTGAGTTTGGGGGTATATATGCCATATTTATTCAACTCTCTTCCACATGCGCAAACTTATCGCCAGTTCGCGAGTCTGCTGATTCCCTACAACAAATGTACTACGCGTAAGTGATGAGCTTAGGATATCGGTACTATAAATAACCGGAAGGGTTTTACCGGAGTCCGATTGCTCCCATTTCCCTACCGATAGAATAAAAGCATTTTCTCCACAATATACGCTTCCAATTGGGAATAGAATATTCACAAGCAATCTTATATCATCGTCAGAAAATTTGTTCGCGCCGTTCCTGATATTCTCCCCCACTGTTTCCCATACGTTCCCTTTTGCATCAACTGTATCCGCTGGAATTAATTTTTTCATATTCTACCATTCAGCGGCGATTTTACAACCGCCGCCTACTTCCCTCTCTATTTTGAAAACGTCACTTTAGTTCCTACCGCTGTAGCCGCATTGATGTTTGTTGCCGCGGTGTACTTCGTTCCATTTACGGTCAGCTCCAGCTTTAAATTAGCAGCCGCTGCGCTCGCCGGAATCAAAATCGCTCCGTATTTCTGTATTGCTACTCCCGCCGCTGTTGCTGCTTCGATCTGTGTAAACAGGCAGTTATGTGGTGCCAGCGTAGCCGCATCCACCCGAGGGATTAACGACAGAACCGTTGCATCGTCAGATGTCGATTTATCCGCAACCTCTACTGTGATGGATGCCGGAAGTGCGCTGTCGGCGGTCGACGCAACAAATACCACCGCGTTACTAAACGGGCTGTAAGAAATTGTTTTCCACGTATGGAAAAAATAGTTCCAATATAATCCAGCGGCGGCATACTGTTCTGTAAACTTTGTATTGTTGTCGTATACCTGAAACCACTCTTCATCTACCAACACTGCTTTAACGTCAGCCATAATAGCCAATTCGCCGGCGGTAACCTCTTCCAGTCCGTCGCTGTTTGCTCTGATTTCTGCAAACCGATCATTGTCGAATGTTGCAAAATCGTCGATCAAATATAAACGCCCGATAAAATCCGCTTTGTCCATATTAAATGCTGCCGCCAAAACGTCTACGTCGTACTCTGCGTTGAACATCGCATCCATGAAAATTGCCTGATTTTCACGCGGTGTAGCGGTTTTAACTCCAGCCGCGTTATTATCGCTGGACATGAATGTCAATTTATTGGACATGCCACGGAACTTTTTAGCAGCGTCATCAGGTTTTGCAGCATCGACTGATACCGGCGTCATTTTACCTGAGGATACACCTTTGATTAACAGATACTTAAATAACAGAAACTCGTCATACTCAGCGGCTTTGTACACAGAATCTACAATCTTAGCGATCAAATCCTGAACACCCGCCATCGACAGAAATGCGCGCTTTAAATCATCGTCCTGAATTGTTACTGGATACATAACGCGCCAGTTCATGGCATGAAATGCGGATCGAACATCTGGTAACGTGCGCTTAAACTCTCTTGCAGCTGCTTTCTCCGGATCAAACTTTACGACCTTAGCGATCTGAACAAAAATCTCCTCTACTGTTTCTCCGAATTCCAGATATCCTTTTTTCAGGCGGGCATATGGATTGTTAAATGTCGCTGACCTTGCACGAACCAGCGCGATACGATTAACCAGAGCATTAATGAACTGATTTGCAAACGCAGGCGTCCCGTAAATTACTTCGCCTACGTGCGGGATATCGCTTGCCTGCGCTACTACCGGCACATTTTGCTGATAATCATATGATGCATTCTGACGGATAACATTTAAAATATCAATTGTAGACGCATTTAGCGTCGACTGTGCTACTCTGTACGCCATTATTTTACCTCCTCTGAAAACAATGATTCAAACGTTGTTTTTTCCGCTTCTGGTTCATCCAGTTTATTCGGATCATCTGTTTTAGGTTCGAAAAATCGATCCCTATATTTTTTTCTCAATTCCTCATTTTCCATTTTTAATTGTGCAATTTCTGATTCGTGCTGTGCCATGCTGTTAATTGTGTCGCTTGCATCTTCGATAATTGCTAAATCGCTATCCTCTGCTCTGTCCCCGACATATTCTTTAATCATCGCCAAAAATTCATCTGACGTTCGAACAGCCATTTTATCACCTCACATCTTTTTCATATAAAACCATAGTGGCATTTTTCGTCTGCCCCCAGCTGGTGGCTCCGGTGGAACTGGATGTCCTGACATGTATTCATACCATTTTCTAGCAGCGGCTTTTCGCTGCGGGAGATACAGCCCCCCTTGCTGGCTGTAATGCCATTCCATATCGTAGAACCAAAATTCCGTTGCCCGATCAATATCGCTTCCGGTTTCTCCGTTCAATTTCTGGTATTCAGGAAATGATATTGACGGGTAGCTACTACTTGTCTGCCAGCCCCACCGGGGACCCTGCCCATAGCCCATTGATGTATATGCTGCGTCATCTGCCTTTGTTAATAGCCAGCATTGAAAATTACCGTCCCACCAATTTTTCTTTTCTTTGTTAGCCGACCAAGGAAGCGGATTTGGGTATGTAGCAGTATATGCGGGGTAATCTGTCCACTGTGCTAAACCCATACCACCGGGAAAAAACGGCAAGTTGCTCAGATCACCGCCATGCGATGTTTCATAAATTCCGGGATTTAGCCCGGATTCTTCTGCAAAACAGCCAATCGCTCCAGCAATCGCTGTTAAATTCCAGCCATAACCGGTTAGAACTGCTTGTATTGCTGACACATTTTGACGTTGATCTGCTTCACTGATTCCGGTGCCAGATCCACCTATTTTGTATACAAAATCAGCCATATTTTTTAATCACCTTTATTAGTTCGTTTACGTATTTTTGCACGCGGTTGTAGTCATATCCTTCCGCTGTTAATGCGTCAATGCGTTCCTGCCCATTTCCATATTTTCCCCCTATTACTAATAGCGCTACTGAAAGCAGCTCAGGCATTTCAACTACGGTAATTGTTTCACGTGAAACATCATTATTCATCTGCGTCACTCCTCAAACGATCACACAACTTCTGCAATGCAACCGTATTATTATTCACTGCTTCTGTCATTTTCTGAATATCTGTTGAATGCTTTTCATTAATTTCTTTAATTTCTTCCCTGTGCTGTTCGTTAATCTCTTTGATCTGATTCTGTGATCGAATACAATACCATCCCATTGCGCAGCAAGCCGCGATTGGAAAACCAAGTGATCCGATCAACTGCGAAACTGTTGAAATGTCCACTGTAACACCTCGCTTATTTTTTATTTCCATATATATTATACTATAATTAATATTATATGAAAGTGAAGTGTTACATTTATGTTTGAACAGTATGACAAATTTAAAACAACTCCCCCGTATTATAGCGGGGAAAAATTGCTAAATATGCTTGATTTACGATCTGAACAACCGGAAATTTATATTTCCACGTCAAACAGATCCGCTGGGAAAACCACGTTTTTCAACGGGTTTGCTGTGCATGATTTTATTACAAACGGGAATAAATTTGTACTGCTATATCGTAACAAATATGAGACAGAAAGTGCAGCTGAGAGCTTTTTCAAAGAAATTGGCGCAATATTTTTTCGCGGATTATCTGTGGTACAAGAAACTTTAGTTAAAAACGTGTGCTACAGATTACTAATAGGGGAAACCATTGATATAGATGATCCGGACGATACATTTTGTGGAACCTGTTGCGGCTATGTAATATCATTATCCGCTGCCGAGCAGATAAAGCGATGTTCACATTTAATGTCCGACGCAACAAAAATCATATTCGATGAATTTCAATCTGAAAAAGGAACGTATTTGAAAAATGAAATTTCACTGTTAATGTCAATACATGATTCATTAGCACGTGGAAACGGAAAGCAAGCAAAATATCTACCTCTATATTTAATAGGAAATCTAATTGATATATACAATCCATATTATGAATCCTTGGGAATTACGCAACGCCTGACACCTGATTGTAATTATATGCGTGGTGACGGCTGGGTTCTTGAACAGGGATTTAATCAGTCAGCCAGTGAGGCACATGAACAAAGCGCATTCCACAGGGCATTTGCGTCAGAGTCGTATACATCTACGTCAAAGGCAAAAGAATATCTAATAAAAGATTCGCAATTTATAGATAGAAATATCTCGAATCATGGATTATATATTGCAACAATTCATTTTAATAACGTAGATTATGCTGTTCGATATATCGAAGAATACAATATATATTATATTTCAACAAAAATTGATCCGTCGAAAAAAATAAAATTTGCTGCCACGGAAAGTGATATTTGCGCGAATGCGTCGTTTTTCCGAAAGCATACGTTAAAAGACCGGCTACGGGATGTTTTACACGGTGGGCAATTATGGTTTGATTGCCGAAAATCACAAACAGCTGGACTTGCATTTATATACGGGCGGGCATAAAAATAACGGGGCTGAGGACTGCCCCGTTACTATATATTGTATAAGACGAATCAGAGATTAATAGTTATCATTCTACTACTGTAGCATTCTTAATAAAATCTTCCAGATCCATTTCGTACTTTACAGATTCCTGAGAAATCTCTACTGTAGTAATGGCTGCTTCCGGGTGCATATCCTGCAAAATTGATTTTGCACCTGCATATGAATATCTTCCGCGAATTTCTTCCACGATACCGTCAGCATAATGTGCTGTGTAAATATTGGTTACTACTGTTCTTGTGATCTTCATTCTTTTTCACCTTTAAGCTAAGCTACATGTTGCAAAGCTGTTTCCCTTCTTTGATTTTAAATGCTGAATCTTAATGATAATTGGCTCATCCGCATCCTCGTCATCCGCAAACGAGTTAATTGTTTCAATGATCTCCTGCAATGCTCGCAAGAAAAATTCTGATCGGGTTGCAATGTACTCGTCCTCTCCGACTTTTACGGTTACGGAATTGAACGTTTCTCCGGTTGTTTCATTTACAATTTCCTGTACCACGTGACCATAATACGTGAACTCTTTCCCGTCAGGAATGTCTTTCAGTGGTGTGATATTAGTTGCTGTTGTGATTCTCAGTGTTTCACGTGCCTTAAATGTGGTTTCGACTACTCTTGCGCTCATGTGGTTTTCTCCTTTTCTTATTTTTTATTTTTTGAGTGCTATTTATTTGTTACAATGATATAATACCATATGGTGTTACATTTGTCAAGCTTTTTTTGCGAAATAATGATAATATAATAGTGGGTAGTATATGTTACACATGTTCAGATATCGCGCATTAAATTGTGCTGAATGTGTGCCGGTGATGCGGAATCATATACGCCCTTTTTAAATGTCATCCTGCGTGTATATAGTGTTTAAATTATTAATCAATTCTTGATATTCATCTGTTATGCTCAGCTCATATGTCGTTCGCAAAATTGCTACATTGGATTGTATATGCAATTCTTTCCCGTCTACAAAAAATAATTCGTTAAAATCATCATTATATGTCAATGTCTTTTTCCAGTCTTGCCTCAGTTTTGCAGGGGCGTTATCTTTTACCTCAAAACGGTAACCAATTTTAAAATTATCTAAATTCCCTAATAGCTGCGCACCAGCTTTCTTCGGAACGCCTGCGATTGTTATTTCCAGCTCACCATTCTTTTCGACTGCATATTTTTTCGCCCCCAGCGTTTTAAATTTATCATATTTTCCTTCATAATCTGCCACGCCTAGCACTTGCTTTTCTCCGTCTTTCGTATATGCGAAATAATTACACCCGCATTTATCTGCGTATTGAATCCATTTTTTATTATATTCGTCAAATGCGCCTAAATATTTTTCTGGATTTAACATTTTACATGAATCTGTATCACAATATACAAAATCATTTCCACACATGTCAATCATCTCTTGCAATCGCACACGGGCAACAGCTGTCACAGTGATTCCCCATTGATACGCCAAAAACTTACGTTGCATCGGCGTGTAATAGTTCTTTAACTGTTCTTTTGCTTCGTCCTCAGTCGGTTGTCGTGAATGTAGCAATTTATCTGTATTGCTATACTCTATGATTTCTTTAATTATTTGCTCTACCATCATTCCGTATACCGAATTTACTCTATTTTTTGATTTCATGTATTCATATTCCATTCCTGCCACGTGTTTTAACGACGTTTTCTTCTCATACCATTCGTAACATGTTTTACGCAGCTCGTCTGGCAAATATCCTTTTTCTGTATAGTAGCATTTTGTTACATGCATGATTCCTGTATACTGTTTCAAAATAATTGGCAATTCAACACCTAAAAACGTAAATCGACATGGTTTGTTCATTCTAATTATACGCCCGTTGTCATTTATAATATCTAGTGTTTCACGTGAAACATTTGAAATAAAATCATAGTCATTTTCACTTATGCGTTCCACTTTCGCGGCTGGAATATACGGAACAGGGCAGTTATACGGATCGCGCAATTCTAGCGACTCGAATACTACCTCAATAATAGTGAAAAATCTGTCTGAAAATGAAATTAAATTTTCCATTGATTGAACATCATTTGTGCATTCATCCAACTTTCCAACCGGAAATTGATCTGAACAGATTACAACAGCCGGGTACGAACTAGCAAAATCATAACTACCAACATTATTTAATATTTGATCTGCGTAAAATCTTGACGCGTGTGTGTTACCACCTCGGAATGCCTTTACACACATATTGTATTGATCCAATGACAGCTCACACTTATGAAACAACTTTTTATATGCCCCGAACCGCTGATTCATTTCAATACGCACACTCTTTTTACGTGTATTCTGATATTCACCAATACATGCATTTCTACACGCACGCCGGACATAGCCGGTATTTGTCATCGGAATTGTGCGTAATGTATCTCCTTCACGGTTCATAATAGACAAAACCGCCTGATACAATGTAATGACATCCATTAATGAATAATATAATATTTCATCCGTTAATTCTGTCCAAGGGTAGCGTTTAATTTCATAATCGATTAATTCTTTATCTTTTCGATACTTTTCATCGTTATAATTTTCAGTAAATTTTTCCAGTGACATATTTGACAATAGATAGCTACAGCGAAACTCTATTGCGCCATCATATGCTGTCGCTTTTGCAATTCTCCGATTTTTTAGTGCAAAAACGTCATTTAGCGGAATAACACTTTTTAGAAACTGAAATTCAAATGATAAATTATGAATATATATCACAATAGACGATTTTACTTCATCCAATTGTGGAACCACTACTTGCTCCAAAGCTGTCTTAAAATCATATATTGTTCGAAAAATAAAATTTTTTCCCGCGACGTGTAGTTGCACAAGATATATAAATCCTATATCAGTATCGGTATTATTCCACAATGTCTGCCGTGCTACTGACGTTGTTTCTGTGTCCAGTGTTGCAAAATCAGCGCACAATGAGCGCCTGTTTTTTCTTGCATATGTTTCACGTGAAACAATTTCCCGGAATGCTGCTTCTAATTCCGGGATATCGTTTTCAAAATATTCAATTTTAGATAAACGTTCTTTCGGAATTGATTCCGGGCGATTAATAAGCATTAAAAGTTAATTCCCCTCTTAGATTTATATTCCCGCTCCTGTTCGATTATAAATCCGCCCCATGATTTACCGGACGCTTTAAAATCGCGATATATTTCCTGTAGTTTCTTAGACGGTTGATTTTTACTAGCAGTAGCAATAGCTTCTACTATAATATTACTGTCAAAAATTTGCTTCTGCTCTTGTATTTCGGATGAACCTAAAAAGTTTAGGAAGTCGTCTGCTTCCTCATTTGTATTAAATCCGTCAAAATTTTTCCTGACCCATTTTCGCCTATTCCGTTTTACTCGCTCAATTCCTTTAGCGGTTGACGTTTCTGAACTCAAAAACTTCTCTGCGACTCCTATTGACTGTATTAACTGATTCATTTTTTGCCGGGTATTCTCAGTTTTCGGTATTTCAAATTTTAAATATTCTCGCTCCTGCAAATACGGACTTCCAATGTATGATTTTAATTTTTCATATGCCGATGATTCGCCTCGCTTCCTTCCTAATCTAGCAATTCTATAATTTGCTTTTCCGTATAACTCTGACGCCTTTAATTCCAACTCTTCCAAGGATAATTTGTTTAATTTCTCCCATTCCATTATTTTTTCACTCCTTTAGAAAAATGCTTTATGAACAATAATTCCTTTTTTTCTCCTGCTTTCCCGATCATGTGTAAATAGCGTGTTATTAATTCAGATTTTGTGATTCCCATTGACTCTGCGTTATACTCTAACAATGCAATTGTTTCGTTATCTAATGCAATTGCTATTCTGCGCTTGTCAGCTCTAATCAATCCTATTCCTCCTCTCTCACCCAGTATTCAACTGATAGATATTTAGCATCAATACCCGGTGAATATATTAATTTTCTCCCAATACCATATCTGCCAGAATATTCCGTGATCAAATATGCACCGCTTATCTCATATTGATATTTTCTTGCAGTTGCTCTATGATGTAAACGGTAACCTTTAGCATACAACCGCTCTCGCGCAATTTGAATATCTTCATACTTCATATACAATTACCTCGCTATGTTTCACGTGAAACAAAATTATTTTGTACTCCATGCCCAACTTGCAACAATACATATAATAATCAGTATAATAAAATCACTTTTAGACACTCCAATCCCTCCTACCATTCTTGTATAATCTACACTTACGCCCGCTTTTCATTGACTGAACAGCACAATATAGCGCATCTAACTTATTTGTAAATTCGTGGTTTTCTTCATTTAATAATTTAAATTCTATACAACCGGATAATTCAAACGATTTTATAGCGGTATACGTCTGAACTCTATACACAGATTGTGTATTGTTTTCTGTTATGTCCTGATATATTTCATCCCTTTGATTGTAGCAAAACGCCTTTACAAATAAATATTTGTCCATCATTCTATCAAACGCGCTTTTTGCTTCTGCTTTAATATCTGTATAAAAAATTTCTTCGTTGTAGTCATTCTTTGCTAATATCATATATTTCTTCATATTATACCCGCCTTTACCATAAATGTACGTTTAACTCCTGCCTGTCCTCCAGATATTTCTAAAAATCCAACCGTATCGTCAAATATTATATAACGCTCCACAAAATACCTAACATACTCTTTTCCTACTGTTAAATTTAAAGTAATGCCAGTATTACTTGCCACAATAAATGTATCCGCCAGTTGTGCTCTATAATGATATCTGCATCTACTTAGTCTATATGCTTCTTTAACTGCGTCTTTTAATTCGCTATATTCCCGTATTAGTTGTGCCCCATTTTTACTTCCGCTGCACGCAGTATATACTCCATATTTTTTCATATTATTTTCCTTCCTCGCCCACCCACTGAGACGCTATTTTTTTCTGATTATTACTCCACCCTTCATACATTAGAAGCATCTTCTGAGCACCCGGATCGCAGAATACCGAATAGTGATAGTACACCTTACAGAATACTTCATCCAACGGATCCACTTCGTTTCGTTTTACGACGAATACATGGCTTTCATTTACCCCCGCATTGTACATCGCACGCGCGATAAACGCCGCATTATTTAACGCCTCTGACTTAGAATTGCACGATATTCTGTTACCGCCAACAATCGTACATTCTTGATTCACAACTACTTCCCATTCCTTATTCATATTCTAGTCTCCTCTCTTTATGTGTTTCTTTATTACATTTATATTCTATCATATAGTGTCACACTTGTCAAGCATAAATAGAAAAATAATGTTATAATTATAGTATAAATACTATTCCTCCTTTCTTCAC
>ERZ791923.2589-NODE-2589-length-15722-cov-16.443033_pt1 | contig 15722 bp, 10 predicted proteins | sample MGYA00510133_ERZ791923 | MGnify/ENA primary metagenome ERZ791923 (study PRJEB30046, sample SAMN00792106) | human gut metagenome | study: EMG produced TPA metagenomics assembly of the A metagenome-wide association study of gut microbiota in type 2... | reverse complement strand
CTTACTGCATAAAGGTTCGCCGGGTGTTCAACTTATTATTGCAATTCGGGGAAAATTTATTTGCGAATAATTTGCTATATCGAAAAGTGATGATATAATATAAATAGATATAGATAAACACGAATGTGTTACCCCTACTATAACTCCATCTTTCAGGGAAAGGATCTGTTGCGTACGTATAGGAAGTGACAAATCCTTTTCTTATACGGAAATGTTCCTTTCTCTCCAAAGAGAAGCTAAATCGGAGGTTAACCTATGAATCCACTCTTATTCTTCTTTCAATCTGCGTCGGCGGGCGGAGTGCTCCTCTTCTTGGCCGCAATCCTGGGCCTTGTGATGGCGAATACCGGTCTTGCTCCTTACTACGAGCATTTCCTTCATGCTGAGCTGGGTCCTCTTCCTGTGCACTTATGGATCAATGATGTGCTGATGGCCATCTTCTTCCTGCAGGTGGGACTGGAAGTGAAACGGGAAATGATCCATGGCGAGCTGAACACGAATGCCAAGCGCTTCCTGCCGGGCATCGGGGCCTTCTTCGGGCTCATCTGTCCGGCCATCGTCTACACGATCGTGAATTTCTCTTATCCTGAGTATCTCTCCGGCTGGGCCATCCCGACGGCGACCGACATCGCGTTTGCGATAGGCATCGTCTCCGTCCTGGGCTCCCGGGTTCCCATATCCATGAAAGTCTTCCTGACGACTCTGGCCGTCATGGATGATCTCATGGCCATCGTCATCATTGCTCTCTTCTACACGCAGGAACTTGCGTGGATGTACCTTCTTGGCGCAGCGGCGGTCACGGCTCTCCTTTTCTACATCAACAGAATCGGTTACATCCGTCCGATCCCCTACCTCATGCTTGGCATCGTCCTCTGGTACTGCGTCTTCCGCTCGGGACTTCATGCGACACTGGCAGGCGTCATCCTCGCCTCCGCCATTCCCTTCCGCGGCATGCGGGAAGGGCGCACAGTCTCCCCGGTACAGGAATGGGAGCATGCCCTCACGAACTGGGTCACTTTCCTCATCGTGCCCCTCTTCGGATTTGCGAATACCGGTGTTTATCTCGGTCATTTCCAGATCTCGGATCTGTTCCAGCCCGTGGTCCTTGGCATCGCCATCGGACTATTCCTGGGCAAGCAGGTCGGAGTCTTCGGGACAATGTATATCCTAGTCAAAACAAAACTGGTTCCCATGCCGGCAGCTGCGACCTGGACACATGTCTACGGCATAGCACTCTGCTGCGGCATCGGCTTCACGATGAGTCTTTTCGTCGACCTTCTCGCATTTCCTCCAGGCGACGCCCGCGAACTTGCGAAAGTCGGCATATTCCTCGGATCACTTCTATCCGGCATCGCCGGGTACCTGGTTCTCCGCTTCGCGGCCACGCCTCACCCACAAAATTTGGAGGCAAGTCCGATAACCAACGTGAATTAAGCCGGCCATTCCCCTGCATAGAACCGGATGCGGCACCCGCCGGGGGGAAAGGGAACCATCATGGTAGAAGCTACCTTCACCAAGAGCATGCGCGCGCTGCTTTTGCGCACCAAGGAATCCACACTCCTTTCTTACGAATGTGCGAAAGACGAGCGATTTTCCCGTACCTACGGAAACTGCCGGATCCATCTCAATGACGGAATCATAGAAGTCGCCAATGAACCGAAACAGCTCCCCTTCTTCGGAGCTATGGAAAGCATGACCTGCTTCACCTGCCACCCGATCAGAAACGAGGGGCAGCTGAAGAGAGACGAATTCTACCTCCCCTACAGCACATTCCCCGTAGGCGGCAAAATCAATTCAGTAGAAATCGTCACCGACTACGTCAACGTCAACCACGGAGCCTACCAAGTCTCCTTCGACATGGCCCTCCTCTTCCACATGGACAAGAAGACCCTCATGCTCTCCCGGGACACCTGGTTCTCCCAGCTCCTCACCGTCACCGACGAACGCTCCATCAACACCATCTTCCCGATCGAAGAAGTCATCAACTCCTGGTCCAACTATGGAGAATATGCGGTGGATGTGAAGAGAATGACGACGAAATTGTAATGGTATGAATATGAATAGAAGAATAGGAATCAAAAAATGACCCGTCGAGGGTCTTTTTTTGATGGTGAGCTCTGCTCACAAAACCGGAGTACCGGACTTCTTCCGTGGAACCTTTTATAAAAACCAATGAATACTGCACTCTTTCCCGGCAACAGTTGAAGTCCGGTACTCCTTCCCCGCTGGGGTAGGTCAAAACCTTCCGCAACGGCGAGAACGGCTATTATCAATAGTGATTTAAATACGTTCACCGTAAATGATAATCGTATGATACTCGTTCGATACTATCCATCAGAATCGAGAAAACCTGCCTCGGAGAGGAAGGAGGCCCGGCTAATCTTTTAGCTGTTGCCGGGGGAAAGAGTGTAGTATCCCTTAATTTCTTTCATATAAAAAGGTTCTGCGAGTGGAACGAGGTTGGCTTGTTTTCCTCGAACGAAGTTTGGTTGTTGGTGTTCCCATTCGCACCTTGGGGCGGTTGTAAAGGTGTAATAAGAAAGAGCCTTCTTTCCCATCTTTTCTAAACAGAAGGCGTACCTTGGCATTTTAGCGGCAATGGTGGGAGCGAGAGAAATGATGATAAAACCATACAGCCGGCCCATGGCCTAGGAAATGCAACTCATCCGCCCCGTACACAAACTTTCGAGTCATTCTTGCTCCTACCATCATTGCCAACTGGTATACGGCGCACCTTCTCTTCCAGAGCAAGGTTAAGACCGGCCTACGGCCCTTCCCCTGGAAAGGCGAGTGTTAGCGGCGTCAGCGCAGTCTGACAACGAAAAAAGGACCTTCGATAGGTCCTTTTTTCGTACCATTTATTTTTTCTATCCTCAAATCCTCACGAGAAAGTGTCCTGTGAGCATTTTTAATGCGAGCTTGACTGTCTTTTGGAATCTTTTTTCTGCTTCTTCGTAGACGTCGTGTGGGGCGACTGTCTCGCTGTCGGTTCTTTTGGCGACTACGCCGCAGACGGAGCCTGCGTAAAGGCCCATGACGTCGCAGAGTGTGAAGAGGGTGGCGTTTTCCATTTCGAAGTTGGTGCAGCCGAGGTGCTGGTATTCTTCGAGGCTTCCCTGGTAGGCGCGGCGGACGTAGCCGGCGTAGCTGTCGTAGCGTTCCTGGCCGGGCCAGAAGCTGTCGGTGGAGACGGATATGCCTGTTTTGAAGGGGATCTTCAGGGTCCTTGCGGCTTCTTCTAAGGCAAGTGTGACACGCATGTCGGCAGCGGCGGGGTATTCGATGGGGGCGTAGGCTTTGGAGGCGCCGTCCATTCTGACTGCTGCTTTGTTGATGACGATGTCGCCGAGGTTCAGGTCTTCCTGCATGGAGCCTGTGGTGCCTACGCGGATGAATGTTTTGACGCCGAGGCGGGCGAGTTCTTCTACGGCGAAGGTAACGCAGGGGCCGCCCATGCCGGTGGACATGACGAGGATAGGCTGTCCATTCACTTCGGCGGTCCAGGTGGTGAAGTCTCTGTGGCTGGCGACAAAGGCGGCGTTCGGATCAAGGGCTTTGGCAAGGCCTTCGACGCGTCCCGGGTCGCCGGGAACGAGGGCGTATTTGGCGCCTTTTATCATTTCTTTGGTCAGGCCGGTGTGGTACATGACTTCGCCATCTTTGGCATAATTCGGCATAATGATTCCTTCTTTCATGGAAACAAATTGTCTTTTGAGATGAAAAAGGGGATGCAGTAACGAGTGATCGTCGTACATCCTCTTTAATTGGAACGAAAGTGTAAAGCGTACAAGCAAGATGGAGGGAGTGAAAATGAACCCCTTTCGTCGCCTCCGGCGCCACTTTCCCCTAACGGGGACAGCCAAGAAATGAGAAAACCATACAGCCGCCTTACAGGCTGGGAACTACTGTATCCCACGCCTCCGCCGCCACCTTCTCCTTCCGGAGCAAGGTTAAGACCGGCCTACGGCCCAGGAAATGCTGCATCCCCGTCTCCGGTGACCTCTTCTTTGTTACTCAAATGTTTTGACGTCGGCGAAGAGGCCGGCTTCTTTGTTCATTTTTTTGCTCTTTTTGTCTTTCTTTGCTTTCTTTTTGTCTTTTTTCTTGTCTTTCTTTGCTTTCTTTTTGTCTTTCTTTTTGTCTTTTTTCTTGTCTTTCTTTGCTTTCTTTTCTTTTTTCTTTTCTTCGAGTTCTTCGCTGGTGGCGTAGGCGCGGAAGGCTGGCATCATGTCTTCTTCGTTCAGGTTCCAGTCTGCTTCGATGTTGTCTTCGTCTTCGCCAGGTGTTCCGAGTTCGTGGGTTTTGTATTCGAGGTTGATGTCGTCGGCGGGTTCGGAGATGTCCTGGGCTACCGGGATGAAGTCGTCTTCTGCGTCTTCTTCTGTTTCTTCAGGAGTGCCTTCGAGAGAGACTTCTTCCGGTTCTTCGGTTTCCTCTTCGTCTTCTTCGTCATCAGCTTCTTCTTTTGGTTCTTCTTCGGTGTATTCGGATTCTTCTGCTTCTTTGATGACTTCTTCGTCTTTTTCTTCTTCAGCAGCAGCTTCTTTTTCTTCCGCAGTTTCTTCTTTGACTTCTTCTGTGTGGACGCCGCCGGTGAGCTGGGCCAGGATATCTTCCATTTCTCCTGCGAGGCGGACGACGGTTTTCAGTCTTTCGTCTTCAGCGGGGCGGGAGTCGGGATCTGGATCGAGCATGTATGTCTGCAGGAATCCTTTTGTTTCAGAAAGTTCACTGCGGAGGTTTTCTATGTTCTCCAGCATGGTTTCTTCATCAATTTTTTTTGCCATTTTCTTTTTGCTCCTTCTCGGAAGGAGTTCCTTCCGTTACCAATACCTTATCCACTCTGCGGTTGTCGCAGTCCATGACTTCGAATGTGAATCGGTCATAGGTTGCTTTTTCCGTTTCTTTCGGAATGTAGCCGAGCAGGTAGGTGATAAAGCCCCCCAAAGTCTTGTAGTAGTCTTCCGCTTCGCCTGGCAGCTCTTCCTCGATGTGGAAATATTCCCTGAATTCATCGATGGAGCAGAGCCCTTCCACCAGCCAGGAGTTTTCGGAGCGGCGGATAAATTTGTTTTTCTCGTCAATGATGTCCTGCTTGTCGCCCGGCATGTCGCCCACGATTTCTTCGAGGACGTCATGGAGTGTGATGAGGCCGGATAATGTCCCGTACTCGTCGATGACGACGGCTTCGTGGACGCCCTTCGTGCGGAAGAAGCGGAGAAGTTTCGTCAGGATGAGTGTCTCCGGAATGAAGAGCGGCTGGCGTACTTTTTCGATGAGCGATGCCTTCAGCGGTTTGTCCGGGTAAAGGTGCTGGTCCATAAGGACTTCGGAAAGGTCGGCCAGGCCTTTGAAATCATCGAGGGATCCGCTCCCGACAGGAAGCCTGAAATGGGTGGTCTCCATCATGTCTTTCCAGATTTTTTCCTCGGTGTCTTCCAGGTCGAGCCATGTCAGCTGCGGACGCGCGGTCATGCAGTCAGCGGCGGTGCGGTCGTTGAGTTCAAAGACATTGTCGATGATTTCCGGTTCTTCCTTGTCGAAGGTGCCGAGTTCTGCCCCCTGTTGGAGGAGGACGCGGATTTCTTCTTCGGAGACCGGTTGCTCACCGCCCATTTTCACGCCGATTAGATTGACGACGACTTTCGTCGACCACGTGGAGAAAAGCACGAGCGGACGGCAGACGGTCGCAAGAAGGATCATCGGCCTTGCAATGGCGCAGGCTGCTTTCTCCGGAATGGCGATCGCGACCCATTTCGGGACGAGCTCGCCGATAATCAATGAAAAGTACGTCACAAGCACCATGACGGTGACCATGCTGACGCCCTGCGCATACGGGGCAAGGAACGGGATTTTCTCCAGCTCGCGCCCCAAAGGACCCGCCAGCGACGCGCCCGAAAACATACCAGTGATGATGCTGATGGTCGTGATGCCCACCTGGATCGTGGAGAAGAGTTCTTCCTTCTTCTCCGCCAGACGCAGCGCGTAGACAGCGTTCTTGCTGCCCGCGTCAATCATTTCCTGCAGCTTCGTTTTCCTGGCGCCTACGATGGCAATCTCCGCCAGAGAACAAGCCCCATTGGCCAGTACCAGCAAAATGATGATCAATAATTCGCCCCATATGTGGCCGTCATCCATACTTGTGATTTCCTCCTATAAAGAAAAATAAATTATTTTTTCTTTATTATATCATGATTTTTAGTAAATCCCATGCATGTACCACGCATGCTGGACAAAATGCGACTTTTTGACAGCAAGCCGCGGGAGTGATTTGAGGAAATAGGAAATTTTATGATGGTGAGTCGAGGAAATGGCAAAGTAGGAAAGGCTTAAAAACGGACAGCAGAGAGGAGAGATTAAAAACCATACAGCCGCCTTACAGGCTGGAAAATGATGTTTCCGTCGGCTCCGCCGCCACCTTCTCCTCCCGGAGCAAGGTTAAGACCGGCCTACGGCCCTGAGAATCAGGACTCAGTACATTGCAGTTGATAAAGGTGATTCGCGTCGATCCGGAAGGTTTTGACCTGCCCCAGCGGGGAAGAATGCCTTTGACCTTGCCCTGGAAGGGAAGGTGCCCGACCTTAAATTCTGATGTCGGACGGATGAGTTGCATTTCTTCAGCTTCTAGGCTGGTTTTATGGTTTTTTAGAAAATACATTTTCTAAAGTTGCCGGGAAAGAGGTGCAGTATTCATTGGTTTTTATAAAAGTTTTTGCGAGCGAAGCGAGGTTGTTCGCTTTTCTCTTCCCACTAAAAAACCATGCCAGCATTTTGGTCTGGCATGGTTTTTTATTTCCCGGTCTTAGCTTTTCCCGGTTTCCCGGTTTTCGTTTTTACCGGTTGTATGTTTTCCCCCCGGTTCTCGGGTCGTTCTGTTTTCCCAGTTGTAAAGGTTTTATCTTTTTGAAGATATAAAGGATCTCCTTCCCCCTGTTGTGAAGGTCTTATCCTTTTCTCCTTTTACTGTTCTGGGTTTTCTTTTCCTTCTTCCTTCTGTCCTGCGGTTTTTTCCGGCAGGTGGTCGGGGATGAAGTCCTGGTCTTTGTGCTGTTCTTCTTTGGCGCGGCGTTTGTCGTAGTACATCCAGTGGTCGACTTCGGCGATGGCGGCTTCTATGTCGTCTATGGGCATTTTGAAGATGCCGTAGCCAAGGGCTGCGCTGACGCCTTGTTCGTCGAAGGCTTGTCTCATTTTCTTGACGATTTCTTTGACGTCGTCGAGGTTGACTTCTTCTGCGACGGCTATGAATTCGTCGCCGCCTACGCGGAAGACGCGGTTCTGGTCTACGACGGAGCACATGGCGCAGGCCATTTTCCTGAGTGCTTCATCGCCTGCTTCGTGGCCGTCGGTGTCGTTGATGTCTTTGAGGTCATTGAAGTCAGCGTAGATGAGGGCGATGGGTTCGCCTTGCGGGATGTGCTGCATGAGTCCCATGAAGCGATGCCTGTTCATGACTCCTGTGAGCTGGTCGGTGTTCCCGAGCTGTCTCAAGCGTTTGTAGATGTCTCTGTTGCGGATGAGGACGCTGAGGAATCTGGTGACGGCTGTCAGGAGGAGGGAGGCGTCTTTCAGTCTGTCGGGTGCCGGGTTGACGACTTCGACGAAACCGAAGGATTTCCTGTTGATGGCAAGGTGCCCGGAGACGAGGCTGTTGATTTTGACGGCACTGATGTTGCCGTCTTTCAAGGCCTTGTTCATTCTTTCCGGGTCGTTGATGATGGTAACTTCGCTGGGGACGTAGCCCTGGTAGAGGGCTTTCGCCTTTTCGCGCGGGATTTTCTGGAGTTTGTCGATGGTGGAAGGAACGCCTTCCTTCTTCCATTCATAGGTAGCGGAGACGTTTTCTTCATCTTCTTCGAAGATCATGACTTTGTCGGCTTTGAGGGCTTCCCCGATGCTTTCGAGCATTTTGTCGATGCTGGCGTCGGGATCTCTTTCGTCGAGGGCAATGGCGATCATTTCATTCGCTGCGGATTTTCCGACGATTTCCCCGTTCTCCTTGAGGTACTTGCCTACGTAGTCTTTCAGGCAGGTCGAGAAGGTGAAGCGGTAGTTCTTGCCGCGCCACGGTACGAGGATGTCGCGCATGATGTAGTCCTGGCCGGTTCTTGCGTCGTGGTGGACCCACTTATAGAAGTAGTCTCTGGAGAGGCGTTCGTTCGTGCAGAATTCGCACGGGCTCTTGGCGCCTTCGAGGACTTCGTAGCATTTCTTTCCTGTGATGTCTTCATCCTCTGTCAGGCCCAGGTCGTGGCGGAGGGCTTTGTTGAGGTAGACGAGGTTGTATGTATCGGGATCGCTCATGGCGACTCTTTCGTCCATGTCGTCGAACTTTCTCCTGTCGAAGGAGATGCAGTCGCCGATGTAGTCGGATTCGCTGCGTTTCTAGAGTTTCTGGTCATTCAGACGTTCCATGAGGAGGTGCAGCATGCCGTCGAGGTTCTTGGACTCGGAGCACCATGCGGTCGAATAGCGCAGGTAGAGGGTGCAGTCGTATCCGTCGATCTTGGTGATTTCATGGATATTCTTGGCGAGCTGGATGAAGTACTTGTGGATGGATTTGGCATCCTGTCCTTTGACGAAGCAGAGGAAATTGCCGCCTTCGCCGATATGGCCGAGTGCGCGTTTCTGTACGTCGAAGGTATCAAGCGCTTTCTGGATGCGTTTCAGGAGTTTCTTCCTGATCTGCGGGCCGTACATGCGGACGGTGGCATCGAAGTCGGGCACGTCGAGCATGATAGCGCAGAAGTCTTCTCCATGGAGGCGGTAGTTGTCCGCATACTGGAGGCCTGTCATCATCATGCCGCGGAAGCCGAAGAGTCCAGTGCCCGGATCGGTGAGGCCGATCTTGACCTGCTGCTCCTGGCGCCAGAGTCCTTTGTCGACGTCGTTGAAGTAGCCGGCGAGGCCGACGATTTCATTGCCGTCATAAATCGGGAATTTCGAGGCAGCAATGGTGTGCGGTACGCCTTTGACGATGCAGTGGCCGATGACGTGGCGTTTCACGCGTCCATGACGGAGGACGGCCCATTCGTCGTCCTTGTACGGGCCTTCGTTGATATGCCAGCCCATGTCTTCGTCCGTCTTGCCGAGGATGTCTTCCAGCTTCAGGCCGTAGTAATTGAGGAAAGCGTTCGAAGCGCCTTTGAAGCGGCGGTTCTTGTCCTTCCAGAAGAACTTGATGCCGGAGAAGTCGAGGAAAGACTGCAGGGCATTGTTGATGAAAATCTGGCTGTTCTGCTGGTTGTAGTCCCTTGTTTCATTTCTTGGCACGTAGCCGAAGGATTCGAAGAATTCAGGCACTTTCTCTTCTCTTTCGCGGAGGCGTTCCATGGTGGCGTCTCTGAGGCAGAGGAGAAGGTCCTTGGACTGGGATTTATAGAGAACGATGGCGTCGAATTCTTTCCAGCGGTAGTTGCCGTCTTTCTGCTTGACGCGGAAGACGTTGTTTGCTTCGGACCGTTTCGATGCCTTCGCGATTTCATACAGTCTCTTGGCATCTGCATACTGCATGAAGCGTTCCTGATCATCCCTGTGGATGAAGCGGGCCGCATAGCGCGCGATGAGCTGGCGTGCATACGGGATGCGGTCACCTGCTTTCAGGAGCGGATTAATGGTCTCAAGGACTTCGAGGACGCCCGTGTCCATGTGGACATAGTAGATCCCGTCGTAGAAGAGGATGGCGTTTCTGAAGATTTCGTCATACCGCTTCGTTTCCTTGAATTTATCGTCAAATGTGATGTTGTAGAGGGCCAGACGGCCGACGCTGATCTGGTTCGTCCTGGCGACGATTTCCATATTGACGCGCAGGTACTTTCCATTGTCGACGTAGGTCATCGATTCTTTCTTCATGCTGTCGACAGCTTTGTCGACGAAGGTCCTAAATTTCTTGTGCATCGGCAGGTCGTCGGCCGCCAGATTGGCATTGGCCTGGCGGAGGTCGCTGACGCTGACGCCTTCGAGGACTTTCTTGTAGGCGTCGTTTTCGTAGAGGATTCTCATCGATTTGTCATTGACGGCGCAGAGGGCGACCGGCGCACCGGTGAGGACATTGATGAGGCCGAGTTTGTCGTAGGCAAATTCTTCCTGACGCGTTTCTTCGCGCAGGTTCTTGTCGCGGCAGTGGACGCGGAGGTCATCATACTTCATCGGACGACCGTAGAAGTAGCCCTGGATCTTTTCGCAGCCGACGGAGCGGAGGAAATCCACCTGTTCCTGCGTCTCGGCGCCTTCAGCGAGCGTATGGACGCCGAGGGATTTCGCCATGAGGACGATGGATTTGATGATTTTCCGGCTCTGGTCATTGAAATTGCGCAGGAAGGCCATATCGATCTTCAGTTCATCGAAGTGGAAATTCTGCAGCACATTAAAGGAGGAGTAGCCGCTTCCGAAGTCGTCCATCCAGCACTGGTAGCCCGCTTTCCTGAAGCGGTCGATTTCGCGCTGGAGCTTCTTGCCGTCTTTGACGAGGGCGCTTTCGGTGATTTCTATGCGAATATAACTTCTGGGCAGGCGGTACTTCCTGACGACTCTTTCGACGACGTCGAGGGGATCGACATGATCAAAATCGGCGCTGGACAGGTTGACGGAAATCGGGAGGACCGGCATGCCGGAATCTTCCATCGTGTGCAAACGTTTCCCGACCTGCTCGACGACGTAGGAGTCCAGTTTGTAAATGAGCTTGGCATCTTCAAGGACCGGAACGAACATGTCCGGCGTGAGTCTGCCTCTTTCGGGATCTTCCCAGCGGGCGAGCGCTTCCATGCCGCAGAGCTTCCCTGTCAGGGTGCGGACGACAGGCTGGTAGAAAATCTTGATGTAGCCGTTTCTCAGGGCGCGGTCGAAATTCTCCAGGACGTACGCGCGGGCAGCGAGGTTCTTCCCCATCGTCTCGGTGTACGTGGCCCAGCTCCTGCTGGCATCGCCCTTGATGGAGTCGCAGGCGATCTTGGCCATATCGAAAGCACTGTTGGCTGTATATTCGGACGGATTGTCCGGGTCGCGGAAGAAGACGCCGGCCTTCAGTGTGATGCTGAAATTGTCGATCATTTCATCGACTTCGCGGCAGACGGCTTCCACCTGCTCGATGACGCCGTCACGCGGCGCAACGAGGGCAAAATTATCGGCATTCAAGTGGGCGATGATGGAGTACGGGAAATGCGCGCGCAGTACGTCCGCCACCTTCCGGAGCAGTTCGTCGCCCTGCTCAATGCCGTAATTGGAGTTGTACAATTTGAAGTTCGTGAGGTTGAAATAGACAGGGCAGTACAGTCCGCCGGTCCCGTCGATCTTTTCCATCTGGATGTGTTCATTGACACGCTTGTAGAACGCAGTACCCCCAAGGAGCCCTGTGATATTTTCCGTCTCACCGGGCGCGCAGCTGTACTTGCTCTTCATGACATTGATGGACCAGATGTCCCCGAGCCCCTTCTGCGTCGTGCGGATCAGGAGCGCATTTCCTTTATTGAAATGGCCTTCTCTCGTCCTGTACGGGAACTGGAAGTAGGCATAATTTGCCTCCGGCTGCCCCTTCACTCTTACGATATCTTTCAGCGGAATATAGTCGGATGCTTCCACCATGCCCCGGTACGTCCCTCCGGTCAGCTCCTTGAACTCCTGCCAGTTCGCGCACTGGTAGTAATTCAGAAGCTCCGCGTTGGCAAGCAAAATTTCCTCGGAATCATCTGCCTTGACCAGACAAATGCCCCCGGGGAGCCTGTCATAATAGGAATGGAGCTCTTCAATCGTTTTCTCATCCAACATCCATATTCACCGCCTTGAATCGTTCACCCTAGAACGTCCTTATATATATCAAATAAGCATTGCACAAAGAATGCTTATGTAAAGGATGCTTATGTCTCATTTTTATTTTAATATTTTCGACAAAATAAGTAAATAGTCTATTATTTCAAACGGCCAGTTTCGCGCCGGAAGAACGAAAGATATCGAAGAAAATCCGATACAATCGGGATTTTTCGTGCCTTACCAATCTTTTATAACTTTTGATTTTTTATTTTATTTTTTTATTATATCCGTAAGACTTCTATCATTCGGCTGAGTGGTCACTTTTGGATTTCCTGCGGATGGCTCCCATTTCCTCCCGATTTCTTTCCTTTCCTCCCCTACGTATTTCTCTTGACTTTTTTATATTCCCCGGTGCTACAATGAGGACAGCGGACATCCGCTCGAAAGGAGAATATCCATGAAACAGAAAAAAATGATCTGCGCACTGGCATGTGCGCTCTGTCTTCTGGGAGGCGGCGCAAGTCTGGCAGCAGCGCCTGCTCCGGCAAGTACTGCGCCGGCAGCTGAAACAGCAGCCCCGGGCGAACCCACGGAAGCCGGCAGGTATGTCATCATCAATATCAAGAACACGAATCCGCAGTCCGATATGCCCTTTAAGCAGGGCGGCTCCAAAGGAAAGGAAGGCCCCAAGAACGGTGATGCGTCCATGAAGAGCGACCGCGTCATGCCTGACCTCTCCGTGAAGGTCACGCAGACCGACCCGATCCGCACGGCCAAGGGGGGGAGACCATCCCTGCTGGAAAGACGGTCTATACGGACACTTCCGTCCTTGAGCCGGACATTTCCGGTTTCATCAAGCACACTTACACTGATCCGGCCCTGAAGGCAACGATCCCTTACTACCTCTACCTTCCGAAGGGCTATGACAAATCGAAGAGCTACCCGCTTTTCGTCTTCATCCCGGATGCCAGCACGAATATCAGCGATCCGAAAATCACCCTCGTCCAGGGCAACGGCGCGACCGTCTGGGCATCGGAGGAAGAGCAGAAGAAGCATCCTTCCATCGTCCTTGCCGTCCAGTATCCACAGGAACTCGTCGACTCCCTCGGCATGATGACGACGGATGAAAACGTTTGGACAAAGGGCCTCACCCTCGTCACCGATCTCATCCATGATGTCACGAACACGTACGCCGTCGACACGAACCGCATCTACGGCTCCGGCCAGTCCCAGGGCGGCATGGCAAACATCGCCATCAGCGATAAGTATCCGGACCTCTTTGCCGCACAGTTTCTTGTCGCCTGCCAGTGGAACACGCAGGAAATGGAAGCGCTGAAGGACAAGAACCTCTGGATCCTCGTCAGCGAAGGCGACACGAAAGCGTATCCGGGCATGAACGACGCTGTCTCCCGCTGGGAAAAGCTGGGCACGAAAGTAGCCACTGCTCCCCTCTGGAACAGCCACGCTGACTCCAAGTCCATGGCCGACCTCGTGCGCCAGATCGAAAAGCAGGACGCTGCCATCAATTACACCATCTTCCAGAACGGCAACCACATGTACACATGGACCTTTGCCTACAATATCCCGGGCATCCGTGACTGGCTCTATCTCCAGACACTGGACAACACTCCCGTTTCCTTTAACGAAAGCGGCCTTTCCCAGGGAGAGAAGCATGAAATTGCCGGCGAAGTCCTAAGCCAGGGCCTCCGTTTCTATAATGGAAAGACAGAAGAAGACGCAGCCAAAGCACTCGCCTATTTCAAGGAAGCTGACAAGCTAGGCCACATGAAAGCCGCCCGCTACATCGGACTCCTCTATCAGGAAGGCCGCGACGTCCCGAAGAATGACAAGGAAACTGCCTCCTGGTTCAAGAAAGGCGCGGAAGACGGCGACATCACGAGCCAGTACCTCCTCGGGAAATGCTATGAGGACGGGACAGGTGTAGAAAGGGATTATGCCCTTGCATTGAAATGGTACAGGAAATCTGCGGAAAGAGGCGACATCATCGCCGCCCCGGGCATGACCGGCGAAGCCCTGCTCCTTGAAAAGGGACTTGGCGGAGAAAGAAATCTCCCCCTCGCCCGCCAGCTCCTCACGAAAGCCGCAGCCCTGGGCTATGCGCCCGCCAAAGAGGCCCTCGCCGCTCTCTGATCCCCATTTCCTTACCCATAACTTTACTTATTTCTTTACACAATCTTTACAAAACTCCTTTATACTAAAAACATACCCCTTTATATTCTGTTTTACTTGGAAAGGAGCTTACAATGTTCAAACTCCTGTTTCTGACCCACACCGGCACCGGGCAGCCGCCTGCCGCGCTCTTCATCGCAAGGCAGCTCATTCAGGATGCTGACCTCGAAGACCGCATCGAAGCAGAAAGTGCCCGAATCGAAGATTGCAAAGGTGAACCACTTTGTGAAGAAGGAAAGAACGCTCTCGAGGCTGCAGGCTTCCCAGTCACCCCCGAAGTCCCCATTCCGCTCGAATGGAAGACTTATGACAACTACAACCTCATCCTTCTCGTCGACAACCCCGATAACCCCGCCCTCTTCAATACTATGGGCGGCGACGTCGACAACAAGATCCACCTGCTCTCCGAATATGCAGGATTTGAAGGGGACATTGAGAACCCTTATGAAGAGGGCACCTTCGCCGGAGCTATCAAGGCCTCCGAGGCAGCCTGCAAGGGCCTCATCGACCAGCTCTCAAGCTGGATGAAATGATTCACTGCATCCCCCCTTGCAGCAGTGAATTGTGGAAATGAAAGAGCCATGAAGCGAGATTTACGCTTCATGGCTCTTTTACGTGGGGGAGCTGAGCCTGCCCAGCGAGCAGCGCAGGCTTTTCTGGTTTTTCTTCAGCCGAAGGCTGGTTTGAGGGAGTTAACCCTCCCTTGCTTCGCAAAGGGAAAACATGCCAACCTCGCGTTGCTCGTGGAAAACCGCACATCCTCGCCTCCATCCACACGCAATTCCCACGTAAAAACCCTCCTTACCGGATGGCAGCCGGCAGGGAGGGCTTCTTTATTTTTGGAGTTTGGGAATGATCTAGTCACAGGAACATATCAACTATGCTGCTGCGAAAGAGATGCATGGGTTAGGAGACCCTTGCGATTGGAAGGAGGAAAGACGGATTCCATCGCGCCGCTGCATCAGCGGCTGGCTCTTGTCTGCGGGATACGTGAAAGACGGCATGAATGACTTTTCCACGGAAACACTGACAGCGTGCGGGAGCGGGAAGATTGGCGTCCGATACGGGCGGAGAGACGTAAGGTTTCTTCTTGCTGCTTTTCGGCCTGACTCTGGCCTGATGGCAGGGAGGAAAGAGCTTTCGCATCTTCTTCCTTATTCTTCTTTGGAAAAGAGGACCGGTGCTTGCGAGGCGTACGCTTGCGCCGGCGGATATACGGCAGCTTCATTGAGGCATTGGACCCCTCCGGACAAAACAAACAATGCTCGGAGAAGCGGCAGGTATATCTGCAATCGAAAAAGAGTTTCGGAGGCTTAGGCCTCATGGGGACTATTCCTTGTCCGGGTCGGCGATCGGCTGCTTTCCTTCCGGGTAACGATACCGGAGGAACCTCACCGGGCACTCTCCCTTCCAAAGACTCACCCTTGGGAACAGTCTTTTCAGGTAAACTGCGGGCAGTTGCCTATGATTATTATACAACATTTGAAGAAAATTGGCGCCGTAAAAGTACTCTTAAGGGTAACAAACAGTAAAAGTAACGATACTATCGGCTTTTAAATACTATTGAATTTTTCTGTAACTGCTTAAAAATCATGCAAGGGAATAAATGATTTCTAAGTAATCTATTGATAAAGAAAAAAGTGGGGATGAGAAATGAGAGATGGGGAAATTGAAAAACCATACAACCGAGCTAAAGCTCGAAGAAATGCAACTCATCCGTCGGCTCCGCCGCCACCTTGGTATGATTCAACAAGAAAGACAGAATAATATCATAAATATATTAGGAG
>ERZ791923.2554-NODE-2554-length-15959-cov-4.394240_pt1 | contig 15959 bp, 14 predicted proteins | sample MGYA00510133_ERZ791923 | MGnify/ENA primary metagenome ERZ791923 (study PRJEB30046, sample SAMN00792106) | human gut metagenome | study: EMG produced TPA metagenomics assembly of the A metagenome-wide association study of gut microbiota in type 2... | reverse complement strand
GCCCAGGTGGCGGAATGGTAGACGCGCTCGTTTCAGGTGCGAGTGTTGAGAGACGTGCAGGTTCGAGTCCTGTTCTGGGCACCAAGAAAGCGACTTAACAAAGTAAATATCACCAAGTTAAGTCGCTTTCTTTTATTTTTACGTGCATATTACGTGCAAAAGGTCTGCACGCAACTTTGAGTTAGGCTCACTCTTCTTCGTAATAGTAAGAGTAGTCGATGCCTTTCATGAACATTTCGCGGTCGTTGATTTTGTCGGTCAGTGCTCCTTTCAGCAAGGCTTTGATATGGGTTGGGTCAACGACGCTTTCGCGCATCGCTGTCAGATATTCGTTCTTGTCAATCCGGCTCCAGTCCACACAGCGTTTCAGCGACCGACGGAGCATCAAGTCAAGCCAGATGCGTGTGCTGCGCCCATTGCCTTCCATAAACGGATGAACCACGTTCATCTCCACATACTTGTCGGCGATTTCATCGAGAGTGGTTTCCGGCATACGCTCAATCGTCGGAATGATGGTCGGGAAGTGTAGACAGTTGGCAAACGTGAATCCACCTTTCGATATATTTTTGCTCCGTATTTGTCCGGCAAACTCATATAAGCCTCCAAACAGATAGGAGTGAATCTGTTGCAGACATTTTATGCTGCCCGGCTCAAGGGAATTGAGCAAACCACTTTCAAACAAGGTATAAGCCTTCTTGCGGCTCTGCCCGTCAATGGTATTGTCGCTGTATGTGAACCAGTCAAGAAACTTACCTGCCCGATTATTGGGATAGTGCTTGGCAAGAAGAATAATATCCTCAGCCGACAGCGCATCGCTATTATACTGTTTACCATCAGCAGCAACGATTTTCAGTTTGTGAGTGCCACTCACGAACTGAACGCCCTCTTGCTTCAATTTTCGTTTAAGCCAACGCCAATAATTGCCGGCCTTCGTATAGTCCGGCTCATCATTGATGGCGCGCACAACGTCCGTAGCCGAAAACCACCAGCAGTTGTTATCGTCATCCCAGACCGCCCTCACCTCACGGTCATTAAAAAAACGTATCGACTTCTTACCCATTGTTTGTATTCAGTTTTATAGACCGTAATTCTTTTGCGAGTGAAGGGCGGAAGCGATACTCCTGCAGTAAGAATTCGACAATCTCCTTTTGAGTTTCCGCATATCCGAATTCAGACAGGGATTCCAGGTCTGCTCTGAAATATGAGTACTTGGAAGAATTGACTTTTTTCTTTGGGGGGAAACGGTCGGCAGCGTATGCACGGACTGTACGGATTAGGATCGCCTGCATTTCTTCAAAATGAGTCCGACGCAAGGCTCCGGCGTACTTTAACGGAGTCCGATAATCAGTCGAATCCTTTGCCGTTGCTTCCGACACGAGACGGAATAACCAGTCAAACTCACCTTCCTCTATGAGGAATGGGGCGATTTCATCAATGACATTATAACCGGTTGCCTTTGAGAGCAGATTATGGTAGAATGCGTTCCATTTGTCCCCGTCAACAAGTTCCTTGAGTTGATGATAGAATTTTGCTTTATCGTTGTAGCTGTTATAGAACAGGCGTTTGAGATTATCTATACGTTCTTCCAATGTGCCATGTTCCACAAGAAGTTGCTGTTTAAGTTCAAGCCAGTTCGGAGTCTTTGGCGAATAGAAGTAAGAGCCATTGTCCTTGATTGCCTGCGCCCTGTCGAGCAGGAGGATAGCCTCAAGCCAGTTGTCGGCATCAAGCAACTCATTATAATATCTCAGACAGACTTCAGGATATTGTATTTCTTCCTCCATATATTTGCGGGCTTCATCAGCAAGACCCATTGAACGGATGAAGTCAATCTTACGGCAAACCCACGTTCCGGCCTCATCACCCAGATTCTCGTCAATCAGCGCATCATATATTCCACACGTAACCTCATCGGTGTTTCGTCTGAGCGAGATAAGTTCAAGTATAAAATCGTATGGCGAACCAATGTAGCCGTCTATTACATCCTTCTTTTTAGCGGCTTTAATGAGTGTTTCTAAAGAATCCAGAATTTCGTACCCGACATCCTCACGAATCAAAAGAAGTCCGGCAACGTTTCCCAACACATCCATTATATCCTGAATGCTGCCGGAAAAATCATCGCCATACCAATCATCGCCGTAAAAATCCTCATCAGTCACCTGCATACCGACCTCTTTGACTATTACGTCACACAGGTCATATAGCTTCTCGGTGGATAGCGAATCGGCGTTTTCGCCCCACGGCTTTATCAAGTCATTATAGACATTGCTCCAGTCAGTCGCTTCTCTCACTTCATGGCGCGAGAAGAACTCTTTTGTCTCGCGGTTTACGGCCTGACTGAGTTTGCGGGCGAAATCCACATTTTCTACCGAAGGGCAGAGGCAATTTCGGACATAATCCTTGAAATCAGAATGTTTGTTGGCCCATCCTGAAACAATATCGCGCAAATCGTCTTCGTTCGCATGGGCAATCAATTGCGATATATCTTTAGATGTATTCATTTTTCTTTTGTTTATTGCTTTGAGCGGAGTCGTTTTTGTTCCGCTTCGAAAGCTTCGAGGAAGTGGATTTCGACCGGAGATAGCTGATATTGGGTACGCTCACGGAATTTGTCGTATTCCTCATTGGCTTTGAGCTTGGCAACTTCGGCTGACACGCTGCCGGCATGGTTCAGTAACTCCTTACCCGACAGTTTCAGGAAATCGTCGAGTTTCTGAATCCAGTCTTTCATATACATCGGGACATGGCTCTTGGCCTGAAGTTCGGCAAAGTCAAGATATAGGTTGACAATTCGATTCAGCATATCGACCTCTTCCTCCGAGAGATAATTCTTCGCAATCTCAGCCTCATGTTTGGTAGGCATGGCACCTCTCCATGTTGTCAGACCCATGAAATCCTTTTCGGCATTGGCACGGTCATAAATCACCTCTGCGGCTGTATGTCCGTGGGCGGCAAAGTGCATCTTGTTCTGAACAGTCTTGAAGAACTGTTGGGTGATGGAGGTGCGAGGGTCATAGTCGATGCTGAGAGCATAAATCTCCAGCACCTTGCGATAGAACACCTTCTCCGAACTGCGGATGTCTCGGATGCGAGCCAACAGCTCATCGAAATAATTTCCTTGTCCGGCATTCTTCAGCAGGTCATCATTCAGCGCAAACCCCTTTATCATATATTCCTTCAACACCTGAGTAGCCCACTGTCGAAACTGCACGCCTCGATGAGAATTTACACGATACCCCACGCTGATAATCATATCGAGGTTGTAGTACGCAATATTGCGCTCAACCTTTCTATCACCCTCGTTTTGAACTGTTGCAAAAAATGCAACAGTTCGATTTTGCTCTAATTCAGCACTTTCATAGATATTCTTAATATGTCTTGAAATGGTCGACTTGTTGCGTTGAAACAGCTCCGCCATCTGGTCAGCAGTGAGCCATACAGATTCATTTGCAAGCCGAACCTCAATCTTCGTCTCGCCTCCCTGCGTCTGAAATAAGATGATCTGTCCGTTATCCATATCAATTATTCACTAAAAGTCATCGTCCATCATGTCGTAGTCGTCCTGCTCGTCATGAAAATCATCATACGATTGAGAACAACTTCCGGAGCTCCAATCATTATGGGAGCTACGATGACCGCTGCTATGATAATCACAGTCGAAGTCTCGGTGATGTGGATAAGAACGATTATTGCCGTTATTGTTCCGTATGAATATATCCAAATCATCAAGCTCCTCGGAATTATCGGAATCATCAAGTAAATTATTACCGACATCAGTAATTGCATCATCAGGGGCTATTCCCTCATCGAGATTGCCGTTCAGATATTCACTGTTTCCGTTAATTGAAGCTCCTGAAACCTCAGTGTGCGAATCATGCTCTGTTGTGGACTTCCTGAACTTGCCTAACAGCCAACGAAACAATAAAAACTCACCGATGTAATTCCAAAATGACATATCAGTCGATTCCGTTAATGATGTCGTATAGATTCTCGAACTTGTCCACAACTCCGTAACGGGTGGTGTTGGTCGAGATAGAGTTAAAGAGGCGCTTTGCGCATTCGGTCTTGGCGAGTTCAACGCCTCGGAGTTCCATCTTGTCCAGCGAGCCTTTGGTCTCGGCCACAAAGAAGATATGGCGAACAGTTCCTTCCTCAAAAACTATCGCCCAGTCGGGAGCATAGTAACCAACCGGTGTTGGTATTTTAAGCTTGCGCGGCAGTTTGGCAAAGATAAGGACTTCCGTGGCTGATTGCAATGAAGCTGCGAAGTTGCGCTCACCATCGCTATCGTAGGCTACGTATGGCGTGATATGCTTTGACAACTCAATCGCCTTGTTGACATTCAGTCTACGCTCCGGCACGAAAATCGTGCTGTCGTACGGCTCGGCCTTAGTGGGATTGTAGGTGATATGGTCAACAATCATTGTCGCCTTTTCTTCGCGTATGGCCTTGATGACGTTGCGGATAAATTCTTCGGGGTTATTCTTGAAAAGCAATGCTTTCATTCCAATGCCCTTAAGAATTTTCACCACGGAACGACGGGTCAAACGGGCTCCTTTGGCAATATCTCCGACAACATCGTATGGAACAGACGAGGTACATACATCCGTCAGTTCGCGTGTTGTCGATTTGGTATTGCCAAATTCTGTGACTTTCTCTTTATCCTGTTGGCCTGTAACCATCACATATTGAAGTTTGGTTACAGTGAGATTTTCCTTCAAGTTGGCAATGGCTTTCTCAATAAGCTCCTCGCTGTCGTAATGAACTGTATAGATATACTTGTGGTTAATCTCGTTCCAGAGTTTCTGGAAACGCTTGTCTGTAAAGTTGTCGTTAAGCTCATTGGCAGGAGTTGCCGCAGACACTTCCTCCACCATATCTTCAAGCACTTTGGGATTGAAGATGCCGGCAATCAGTGTTTGCATTCCTTCTTCGATGTTTTTTATCGGAGAATCGGTTGGCAGAAGCATCAGCTCGTTTGCCGCAGCATCAGTGTGATATTTCTGCGTGAGGTTGCCATCGCGAGTAACATATCCGCTCTGATATAGATAACCCAAAATCAGAGTGGCATCCATAAGGTCGATGGTATGCTTCTCTCCATTTGAATCCGTTACAACTTTGCCGATAAAGTAATCCTGCGACGCGGCAGTTACTCGGTCGCGCAGAGCCTCGCGGGTCTCACGTTGCAGAGCCGTGGTGAAGTCTGTGTAACTTTCGTTGGCAATAACTGTCAGTTGGTTCACCTCGTGAACATCTTCGCCGAGAAGTTCCTTATCCTGGCGAATACCGTTCTTGTCAACGCAGATACGCAAGCCACGGCCTACCTCCTGACGTTTGGCGGTTGTAGAATTGCTGTGGCGCAGAGTACATATTTGAAACACATTCGGGTTATCCCAGCCCTCGCGCAGCGCGGAATGGGAGAAGATGAAACGTGTCGGTTCTTCAAAACTCAGCAGACGTTCTTTATTCCGGAGGATAAGATCGTAGGCTGAGATGTCATCTGAAATGTCGGAGCCGCGTTTGGTGTCAGAATTGACCGAGCGGCCTTTCTTGTCGATAGAGAAATAACCCTTGTGCGTTTCGTATGGTTTGAAACTTTGCAGATACCTATCGTAAGGCGTATCAAAGATTGTAATGAAGTCGTTGACAATACGAGAGTATTCTTCCTCAAAGATACGCTGGAACTTACCCTTAACCTCATTGCCGTCCTCATCATATTGGCGATAGTGGCCCACTTCGTCAATGAAGAAAAGAGAGAGGCACTTGATGCCACGGTTGAAAAGCTCCTTTTCTTTCGTGAGGTGGGCAATGATGGTCTGCCTTATCTGGACGCGTTGCATCGCTTCCTCGTTGGTATCGCCGACTACGTCACCGCAATAAATCGTAGTTCCGTTAAGGAAAGTGACGTAACCACGTCCACGGGGATTTATTTCAGAGATAACGAAGTCCTCGTACTGGGCCAGGCCGGTCGCGGCATAGAGAGAATCGCCGGTGGCGAATTTCTTCACTTCGCGATGTATAGAGCCGTCCTTGTGCTTAACCTCTAATTCAATACGGACTTCCGGCGGACGCTTGGGCGAGAGCACCATGCCGTCGATATACATATATCCGCTCGTGCCTTTGAGGTTCTTGACCTCGAACCCCTGCACCTGAATACGCTTGACGAGCTGTTCGCGGTAAGCGTCGTAGGCGTCGAGCGCATATATGGTATCGTGCTTGGTCTTATGTGTGGCAGAATAGTTGAGCACAAAGAGCGGTTTGAATTTCGCAAGCGCGGATTGAGTGGCTGCGCCCTCCATCTTCTGCGGCTCATCCATTATGATTATCGGACGGTTGGCGGCAATAACGTCAATCGGGCGGCGCGAGCCAAATTCATCACGCTTCGAGTAGATGATGCGGCTCTCCTTTGAGCGGCCACCCTCTTTGAGCGATGCGGCAAAAGCCTGGGTATTGATAATCATAACCGAGATACCGCTGTCTTGCGAGAACTGGTCGAGTTGATTGAGGTTCGAGCTGTTGTAGACAAACCAACGGGCTTTCTTTCCGTAATGCTCCATAAAGTGATCTTCGAGCATACGGAAAGACTTAGCCACGCCCTCGCGGATGGCGATGCTCGGCACAACGATGATGAACTTGCTCCAGCCATACTGTTTGTTGAGTTCAAACATCGTCTTGATATATACGTAAGTCTTGCCTGTGCCGGTCTCCATTTCTATGTCAAGATTCACCACACCGTGGCCGGAGGCAAGAGTGGTGCTCGGCACGATTTGGTTTCTGACCTGCATTTCACGGATATTGGCGAGAAGCTGTTTCTTGTCAAGTTCCACATCGGCATTGCGGTAGCCCGCTTCCTCGTCCTCCGAGAAAAGCGTACCCTTGGCAATCTTGCCGACATCGCGGCGATAGTGTTTAGGGTCGCGCTTCGGCTGACCCCGGAACACATTCACCGTATCCTCGACAGCCTCCGTCTGATACCCTTGTATCTTAAACTGAAACTTCATTACTTCGGCAAAATGTTTTTGGCCCATTCGGGGACAGATTCGACATACAGCTTGCCTAAATCCCCGTCGCGGAGTCTGAAAAGAGGCTGCGCCTTGACATCTTCGAGCGAGTTGTCATAAACATAAAGTCGGTCAACCTCCGGCGCGATTTCTGCGCAGTTGGCAATAGACTTTATGTAGCGAGAGATGATTTTGGGGATTGGCACATCATGGCCGCCTTTCATCACACGCCGGGCGATACGCGCCGCGTTGATGGTGGGGTTGGCGGTCGAGATGAAGAAAATTCTCACAAAATATCCGGCTTGCTTTGCGCGACGGATAAAGTCGATTTTGTCGGGAGCCGACATTACGGTTTCAAAAATCAGACTTTCACCATTCGCGAGACAGCGTTCACGCCATTGCTCGCAATAGAGAGCGGCCTCGCGCACAGCCTCGGGAGAGTTCCAGTTGCCGAACTTCTCCTGAGCCACAATGTCGGGGTTGATATAAACCGCGTCTTCGAGCCATTCGCTCGCAAGCACTTCCGAAGTTATTGTAGTCTTGCCCGACCCATTGGGACCGGCAATGACAAAAAGCAATGGTGCGTGTCCTTCCTTTCTCATTTGTTATCGGATTGAGTTGCACCACGCTTTTTAGCCTCGTCGCTTGCGCGGCGAAGTTCGGCGAAAAACTTCTCGTCAGACTCGCGGTTGGTTTCCCTTACCTTTTCAGCCGCATTTTCCATCAGCTGACCTAACTGTTCATCGCTCGGCTCATGGCGAGCGTCGAAGCGGTATGATTGAAATTCTGCTTGTGTCATTTTTTAGGCTTTTGGTTTTAGGTGTTAGGTGTTAGATTTGTACGATAGGCTATCAGTGCGTTCAGCATTTTGCTTATTTCAATCATCAATGAAGATGCTGTGTCTGTCTGATTTGCTTTGAAATATCCCACTCTATGACAAATTTCGATTTGGGTCTCTAATTCCAGTAAAGACCCCCTTGATATTGTTAGAAATTTGATAAACTCTTTATCCGAATTCCTGCCATGCCCTTCGGCAATATTGGAAGGGATAGATACAACTGCTCTTCGCATCTGGTCCGCTAATGCATTTGTCTCTTCCCTCGGCAATAGTTTTATCAAGGAATAAATCTCGACTGTGAGATCCATTGCCTTTTGCCAAACCTTCAAGTTTTTATAATCACTTGTCTGCATCTCTAATGCCTAACATCTAATATCTATCATCTACAATATATGGGTTGTTATTTTCTTCTCGTTGGAGTAGGATTCGATGATTTGGTCGAAGTTGTCGAGCACATTGTCGTTGGCTGCGGAAGCATCGCGAATGACAAGATGAGTCGGGAGCAGCTTCGCCATTTCCTCGATGGTTGTTTCGTTCACGTCCTTGTCGAAGCATGCTATAAGATAACCTTCATCGACAATCCAACACTCTTTACCGCCTATAGCCTCACGCCTAATGCCTACCGACAGTTCGATGCCGAGGTCGAGCATAACTTGGAAAAGCAGGTCCTCGCCGGAGCGGTCAGCCTTGATGTTATCCACAAGGCTGTCGAGCAGCGATGGCTCAAACTTATCAGGAGTATAGAACACGTCCTCCATATTCGACGAGTCAAGTTTGAGGACGCGGAAGCCGGTGTCAAGATCTTGACCTTGCAGACCTGCTTCCTCCTTGATTTTCTTTCCGGCACGGCGTATGCGTTCCTTGCCAATCTCGCAGATATTGGCATATCCGGCCTTCCGCGCCTCGCTCTTTTCGTCCGTAACTTCGGGGAGCTGCACCATAATGAACTTGCGGCGTCCTCCGTCCTCGGCATTTAGCTTCATAACCGCATGAGCTGTAGTGGCACTTCCGCTGAAGAAGTCAAGGATTATAGGATCTTCTTTTTGCTGCGTGATATATATTAAATATTTAATTAGTTCAGAGGGCTTTGCAAATTCAAATGGAATTTGCAGGCTAATTAGCTCTTTTGCACTATGCCTGTTTTCAAATTTGCTTATGAAATTTGTAGGAGTTTGACCTTCTTCTTGTCTATCGTTAAGCCAGATTCGAGTATATATATTCCATTTTGATTGTTCTCCATGTTCATCAATCAAAGGAGAATTTGTCGTTTGAATAAACTCAATATCATCTCGCCCCAGCATATCGAAATATGAAGGTTCAATTACTCTCCATCTTTTGCCTTCAGGTGGGATACACCAACTCCCATCAGGACATTGAATATAGTATCGTGCATTTGAAGAACGATCTAAAGTAAGAGAAGCTTGATATAATCCCATGGTTCTATATCGTTCACCCTTTCGTTTCCCGCTTTGTGCTATCTTATTATATACTTTATCTATCAGTTCTTGGCTTAAATCACATTTGAACGGTTTCACTGAACTAACAGATTTTGCACATACCAGAATATAATCTATATTTGGACTAAAGAAATCACCATTATTGCCTCCAGATTTCATTAGGCGAGATATAATTCCAATGAAATTATCACATCCAAATATTTCCGAACATAGTTTGATAGAATTATCAAGTTCTTCTTGACCAATAGAAAAAAACAACACCCCGTCATCTGCGAGCAAGTCGCGGGCGACTTTGAGGCGAGGGTATATCATATTGAGCCAATCCGTGTGGAAGCGACCGTTGGCTTCGGTGTTGCGCTGCATGGGGTCGATTGTTTGGTTGCCATCGGCATCAAACAAACCGCTGTTTTGCTCGAAGTCCTCCTTACCCTGAGCGAAATCGTCGTTATAGACGAAGTCGTTGCCAGTGTTATATGGAGGATCAATATAAATCATCTTGACCCGACCGAGGTAAGTTTCTCGAAGGACTTTGAGGACATCGAGATTGTCGCCCTCGATATAGAGATTTTCGGTTGTGTCGAAGTCCACCGATTCCTCACGGCAAGGGCGCAGAGTAAGATTGACCGGCTCGTTGGCGAGACGGGACGCTGCCCGCTTGTCGGGCCAGGTGAACTGGTAGCGTTCCTCGCCGTCTTCGAGTGCATCGTTCGACAGTTCCGCACGGAGCTTGTCGAAGTCAATGGCAAGTTCGGCGGTGCCGTTCTTGCCTATGCGCTCAGTAACGCAGTGAGGAAACAACGCGGCAATCTTCTCCACGTTGCCGCCCACAACATCACGGCTTTTCATTTTCAATTTATTGATCATTGTATTCCTTTTGTTTCCTCATTAAAACAATCCTTAAGCCATCGCTCAGGATTTGTATTGATATATTCCATGATATTATCGAAAGCGCGTTGATTCCGGATTATATGTTCGTGATAATTCCGTTGCCAGACCGGTAGGGGCGCAATACATTGCGCCCGGGTTGTCCCAGCCTGACATTGCGCCAGGGTTGATTTCACAATCCGCGTCACTGCGGCCTTGAATGTTCTGACAATAACCGCTAGAGCGCTGTTATGATGATTGTCATTGCATGGTTCGCCGTAACGTGGCGGTTTTAGGCATCCGATATTGGACTTGGGTTCGGACCGTCCGGGTCCGGGCGCAATGTATTGCGCCCCTACCGGCTGCGACGGAATCATAACGACCATATGGATGTGATTCGGCATGACGATTTGATTCCATATTTCTACTCCGGAATTATGGACTGGAATGGACGAAAGACATTCGTCCACTATTTTGCCTATCGGCGATAGGTGCATCCGTGCATCCGATATATATCCGAATATGTGTCGCTTATCGGCTGAACATATCGTAACGAAGTATATTCCTCCGTTGTAATCGTGCCATTTTGCCCTGAATGCATGCCTGTCGCTCATAGCAGTTCTCCTTTCAGTTTTTTTATTTCAGAATAGAGTTCCCGTTGACGGCGGGGTTGAGAGGTGGATCGCATCTGACGTTCCAACGACTCAATCTGACGCATAAGCCTCGTGCGTTCCTCGTCAACGCGGATTTGCTCGGTGAGAGAGTTGCCGTCTGCAACTTCCAGTTCACCGACAAAAGCGACGATATTCTGCCAAACAGCATCGAGGTTTAAGCCGTTGAGAGGTATTAGGCTTGGGGCGTTAGGCTTTAGTGACTGCCACGGTGCGGTAAAGAGCTTCGTGTGATACACCGCAAGCTGCACCTTATTTTCATAACGCAGAGCAAAGATAATGCGATGCGGAATGAGTTTAGAGATAAGGATAATGTTTTTTGTGTCGTAGTCAGAGCGTTTCAGCTCTACATCGACCACAAAAACAGCCTTAACCTCCGTGCCCTCGGCAATGCCCGGCAAAGACTGCGGCGCAATGAAGTTGACGATTTCCATACGGGCAATGTCCGTGTCGAAAGCGTCACGCTGTGCCTGTTTAAGCTCAAACTTTTTATAAAGTTGAGCCTTAGGCAATGGGCGGTTTACTTCTGTTGATTGCGGTAGTCCGAGCATATATAATAGATATTAGTTTTTAGAGATTAGATATTAGTTTTTAGAGATTAGATATTAGTTTTTAGAGATTAGATATTAGTTTTTAGAGATTAGATTTTAGTTTTGTTGACATTGTCTTTGCTATTGCTGTGAGTAATTTGATAAGTTCAGTACAGTCTGCATCGATTGAATCATATTGAGATTTAGTCAGATAATCGGTTTTGAATAGCAATTCAAGCCAATATTTCGTTTCCGCGCATTCTTTTAACGAGATATAAACTTTAGATAGGAAATCTTTTTCAGATATTCCATAAATAGCCTCTGATAGATTGGCGCCAATAGAAGTACCACTCCTTAGCATCTGCCTTGAAAGTACAAACTCCTTTTTTTCAGTATTAAGGTACTGATAAAGCCTCACAACACGAATCGCAAAATTCTTGCTTTTATCCAATGTCACACTATCTCGCGCCATAATCTAATATCTATCATCTAATAACTAAAAAACAGATTAGTTCAAAATCATCGAGACCACGGACTTCGTTGCCGAACAACGCATAGGGGTCTCCCTCAAAGAAAGAGAAAAGGTCGCTTTGCTCTTTGACTTTGACAATCGAGGCGATGGCATCGCCGAGAAGCCGGGAATAAGTACCCATGCGCTGACCGTCGCGAGTTTCACCGTTGAACTTGCGGCAAAGTTCCATGATAGGCTCCGACTTCCCTTTGCAGAGCATACGCAAGCGGTCGAGCAGGTTTTTGGGTTCGAGGTGGTTTACAATCACCTCCGAATCCTGACCGATATAGACCATATAGAACGGATGCAGTCTGTTCTTGCGGTCGATATTCACGGAATTGTTACGGTTCTTCAAGACGAACACGACCCCCGGAGGGGTGTCGGCAGTCGCCGGAACAATAGCGTGGAGACCGTGCGGCGTATGCTCAATGTCATGTCTCTGATTGATGTATTCGAGCAAGTCGAGACGAAATTCGTTCAAACCCAAGTCCATGATTGATACGCCGGAGTTCATTTCCTCAATATCGACGACTTCTTCTTTGAGGCGTTCCAACTGATCGCGGCGATATTTGAGGTCGCCCTGTTCTTCGGTAGAAAGCGGGTTATCATCGCCGGTTGCGGTAAGTACCGACACTTTCATACGAGCTTCGACACGACCCTTGAGATTGATGTAATCGTCAAGATCCATGTCTGGCCAATAATTGACCAACTGAATAACCGCGTTGCGCGAGCCGATACGGTCGATACGACCGAAACGCTGAATAATGCGCACGGGATTCCAGTGAATGTCATAGTTGATGAGGAAATCACAGTCTTGTAGGTTCTGGCCCTCCGAGATGCAATCGGTGGCGATAAGCACATCTATTTCCTCGTTGATGTTAGGATATAGTGAAGCTTTTTCTTTTGAGATGGGTGAGAATAGAGTCAGGACTTTGTTAAAGTCCATTTTTCCCCGCAACTTTAACGTGCTGCGAGCTTCTACGTCTCCCGAAACAAGGGCTGTGTTCAGCCCGGTACGCTCCTTGATGAGCGGTGCGATGTTCTCGTAGAGATACTGAGCCGTATCGGAGAAGGCGGTGAATACTATAATCTTCTTATTGTCACCGTTGATAGGATTGGCAAACTTGTTGCGAATCTCTTCAATGAGCATTTGAAGTTTGCTGTCATGTTCAGGGGTAATGTCGGCAAGCATGAACAGCAGCGTGTTCAGATTGTCGAGGTCTTTGGCGAGATAGCCGCGCCACTGAACATAATCCATATCCTCCAGAGCGATTTTCGTCTTCCTGTTACCGATGAAAACTGTGTCCTCCCTTTCGTCAAAGTCAAGGCCGTAAGAGAAATCATAGTCGCAGACCATTGAAGATTCATGTTTGGAAGCAAGGTCGTCAATGGCATTTATGGTAGCTTCGATATATTTCCTGATTAGTTCAAGTGTAAGCCTGAAGGAGTTGACAGAACTTTCAAGGCGTTTGAGCAGGTTGATGCTCATAAGTTGTCTGATGCCTCGTTCACGACCGCTACGGGAAAGATTGCTGAAACGTCCGTCCTCACGCACTTCCATATATTTCTCCAACTTGCTCGGCAAGATGAAATCCGAGGGGGTATATATGGCGAGGTTAAGCTCCGTCACGCTGACGAAAATATCATTGAAGTTGACAGCCGTGGGTAAATCAGTGAGTTTTGGGGAGCGAGAGATGGGCTTCAATCTTTCCGGGAATTTGCCTATATCGGAAGTGTCATAATATTGCTCGATGTGTTTACGGCTTCTGGCAATGGTAACGCTGTCAAGAACTTCAAAGAAGTCGAAGCTCAACATTTCAAGCAATGTCTTTGTAGTGCGCTCCTCGGCAGGGAGTTTGGACCAACGATTGAAAGCGGTCTGCGCCTGACGGAAAATATCGTCGAGAGAACTTGAGGTTTTGAGCTGCGCGTCCATAATCGAGCTGTCACCCTCGTAAGCGAGGGCAAGCTGATTGCGCAGGTCATAGAAGCGGTTGTTGACAGGCGTTGCCGACAACATAAGTACCTTTGTCTTGACTCCGGCACGGATAACCTTGTTCATCAACTGTAGGTAGCGGTTCTCGCGCGGGTTTTCGTCGTTCTCATCAGTGGTGATTTTGCCGCCGTTGCGGAAATTATGGCTCTCGTCAATAACCACAAGGTCATAGTTGCCCCAATTTATATGTTCAAGGTCGAGGCCATTGCTCTGACCCGACGAGCGCGAAAGGTCGGTATGATAGAGAATGTCATAGCGCAGACGGTCGGCGACGAGAGGATTATTGACATAGTTGCTGCGATAGGTAACCCAGTTGTCGTGAAGTTTTTTCGGACAGAGAACAAGAACGGATTTGTTGCGGTTCTCATAATATTTTATTACCGAAAGAGCGGTGAATGTTTTGCCAAGACCGACGGAATCGGCAAGGATACAGCCGTTATACTTTTCCAACTTGTTGATGATGGCGAGAGCGGCATCACGTTGGAAATTATAGAGTTTGTTCCAGATGACACTCGACTTGAAGCCGGTGGCCTCGTTAGGCAGTACATCCTCTGAAATATCTTCAAGAAATTCATTGAAGATATTGTAGAGTGTAACAAAATAGATAAACTCCGGGGAGTTCTCTTTATAGGCGTTTGTGATGTTGTCGAGCACTTCTTCGGTAACGACTTGGAGTTTGTCTCCATCGTTCCAAATCTGATTGAAGATTTGAAGATACTGTTGAGAGAATGGTGCCTCCATCTTATTGATTGCGATTGCGAGACTATTGCCGCGCTCACAACCTAACTCAACCGTGGTAAAGCCGCCAAGCGGCATATAGGTTGTCTCATCAATGGTGGCAAATGACGGCATCCCGGCATTGGTGCGGTTAGATTTGAAGCAAACCTTTTTACGAATCCACTCAGCGCACTCTTTGGCTACAGCTTTCAAAGAAAGCTCATTGCGAAGCTTGATTTCAAACTCGGAACCATAGAGGTCGCGTTCACGATTGAGGCGAGGAATATAAAACTCACGCTTTTGCTTGTCAGCCTTTTCGGTAACGAAAGAAGGCGAAGTGAAAATAAAGCGAAGTTCTGATATATCTGAGAGCTGCTCTTTCAACTCTTGAAATGCGTATATGGAAAAACACGACGCGGCAATAGCCACCTTGGAACCGGAGTGCAAGGTGAAAGCCATATCGTCTTTCAACGTCTTATGTACGTTGTCAATAAATTCCATATAAACAAAAGAGAACACCCAAGTAGCATCTGAAGGCCGACCAAAGCCTGTAACGACTACACGGGTATTCTCAAAGGGTTCGGCTCTCGCCGTAAGTCTTTGTGATAATTACTGGGTCATTTTCAGATTGGCGTTACTATTCCTAATTACAAAGTTACAAAGAATTTTTGAGATGGCAATCGGTTATGTCGTAAAACACAACCGATTGCCATTGAAAAGTTTGCTATTTTATAGCGTGGATACGGTGCTGGCGGAGGAAGGCATCGAGGTCGGCGCGGTTGACGTAGATTTTGCGGCCTATCTGCGAGAAGGGGATGAGACGTTGGTCGCGGTAGTTCTGCCACGTCTTGGGGGATATGCCGAGGAGCTTTCGAGCAGCTTCGGATTCTATCCATTCGCTGCTGGAGTCGTTGGCGTTGCGCCGGGTGATGAGGTCGATGATTTGCTCCAGTGTGGCATGGAGGTTGCGCCATTCTTCTTCCGGAACTACGAACAGCAATGTCGAAGGGGTGATATTTTGCGGGGTGCTTTGCATCAATAGTTCGTTAAAAAATTATTCATAGGCTAAGCGGCATCTACCGCTAAGCCAAAGAGTTCTTTGACAAGTTTAGCATTTAAAGTCTTGTTCGGGTCAATTCCGCTCAGGTCAAAAAATCTTTTTATGAAATGAGCGTTGACCATCAGAGACTTAATTTGACCAATAGAAAAGGGCATCTTCGTCTGCTTGCTGAGCACCTTAGTGATGTTGACGGCGGCAAGCGAAGCGTTGTAGGCAAAATCCAAAGCCTTTTCATTGCGAGCCTGACAGTCGAGCAATCCCTGATGATGGTCTATTCGCTGGACATGCGGCTTCCCGCATATTACCGTCTGCTG
>ERZ791923.2538-NODE-2538-length-16037-cov-2.940558_pt1 | contig 16037 bp, 10 predicted proteins | sample MGYA00510133_ERZ791923 | MGnify/ENA primary metagenome ERZ791923 (study PRJEB30046, sample SAMN00792106) | human gut metagenome | study: EMG produced TPA metagenomics assembly of the A metagenome-wide association study of gut microbiota in type 2... | reverse complement strand
TCTTGCATAAGGCGATGGAGGAACTTTACAAGCCGTTCCAAGGGAAGATGGTTACCGTGGATTTGCTGAAAGCGATCCGTAAGGATACGGCCTTGCTTACCGGAGCTATCGCCCGGGCTTTCGCCAGCGAGTTTTTCAAGACAGAGGTGGTTCGTTCCCTTACCGGACAAAACTACCTGATCGGCGAGATGATCCGTAAATACGTGGAGAAGATTTTGGAGCGTGACGGCAAGCTGACCCCTTTCGTTTACATCGAGTCCGAGCGTAAGATAAACGGCTTGATCAGCCTTTCCGACCATTCCGAGATCCGGTTGAAAGGCTTTATCGACCGTGTGGACGAGGTTCGCAACGCTATCCGTATCATCGATTACAAGAGCGGTAGCGGAACTACGACTTTCAGTAGTATCGAGAGCCTATTCAACAAGGAGGAGAAAGATCGTGCGAAAGCCGTGATGCAGGTATTCATGTATTGCTGGATGTACGCCCATCTCGCCGAGAACAAGGGAAAGACGATACAACCGGGCATTTATTACGTCCGTTCCCTTTTCGCCGATCCGTTCGACCCATCTGTCTACCACCGTATCGAACGGGGGAAGTCGGAGAAGGTAGAGGATTTCTCCGGTTATGCCCAAGCGTTCGAGGAGGGGTTGCGAGGCTGCTTGGACGAGATCTTCAATCCAGAAATTCCCTTTACGCAAACCCCTACGGGGAAGGCTTGCTCTTATTGTCCGTTCAAGGGTATTTGCGGTAAGTAGCATTTGTCCCGGTACTTCTGGGAGAGTACCGGAGTACTCCTTGTAAAGTACTGTGGTATTTCTCCGGATAGTACTGGAGTACTCCTTACAAAGTACTGCGGTACCTCTTAGGCAGTACTACAGTACTTCTTGCGAAGTACTGAGGCGAGGCTTACTGATGAGGAAGCAATTCCACTATCTTTTCCAAAAAGATCTGATCTGTCTCATTAAAACTGTCTAATTTGTCGCTGTCTATATCCAGAACGGCGATTACCTTATCCTCCCATATCACGGGAACTACGATCTCAGAGCGTGACGCCGAGCTACAAGCGATATGTCCCGGGAAAGCGTCTACGTCCGGTACGATGATCGTACGAGCCTCCTTCCAGGCCGTGCCGCATACCCCTTTTCCGTATTTTATACGTGTACAGGCGATAGGGCCTTGAAAAGGCGCTAATACCAACTGATTGTCTATGACCCGGTAGAAACCTACCCAAAAGAAACCGAAAGTCTGCTTGAGTGCCGCGGCGATGTTCGCCATGTTAGCGATTAGGTCGGTCTCGTTACCTACCAATGAGGCGATTTGCGGGAGCAACGTCTCATACATCTCCTGTTTATCACCGTTTTTAATCCGTAGTTCCTCTGCCATATTTAAACTATTATAAGGTCGCGAATATAAAGAATAAATCGAAATATCCGTATCTTTGCGGCATGACAAAACAAAATTCTCCATTGGTATTAGGGACCGAGCCTATCGGTAAATTACTTACGCAATATGCGATTCCTGCGATTATCGCAATGACAGCTTCTTCTTTATATAATATGGCCGATAGCATTTTTATTGGCCATGGAGTGGGGGCGTTAGCGATTTCCGGCCTAGCCTTGACCTTTCCGTTGATGAACTTGGCGGCCGCCTTCGGTTCGTTGGTGGGAGTCGGCGCCTCTACGTTGGTTGCCGTGAAGCTGGGGCAGAAAGATTATGAGGGGGCGAATAAGGTGTTGGGGAATGTGTTGATCTTAAATGTGGTTCTGGGTGTCGCTTTCACGATCGCTTTCCTGTTCTTGCTTGATCCCGTGCTGTACTTTTTCGGCGCTAGTGAGAACACGATCTCATATGCCCGTGATTATATGCGGATTATTCTGTATGGCAATGTGGTTACGCATATGTATCTGGGATTAAATGCGGTCTTGCGCTCCTCGGGTTTTCCGAGGATGGCGATGTATGCTACGTTGGCGTCGGTTGTTATAAATTGCGCCTTGAATCCGTTGTTTATCTTTGGGTTTGGATGGGGTATAAAAGGGTCGGCTTGGGCGACGGTGATCTCGCAGGTGATCTCGCTTACCGGGCAGTTGATTCATTTCTCGGGACCGAAACAACTCCTTCATTTCAAGAAAGGTATTTATAGGCTGCGCTCGGAGATCGTGAAAGGTATCTTGTCGATCGGTTTATCTCCGTTCTTGATGAACCTTTGTTCCTGCTTGATCGTGATCCTTATCAACCGGGGATTGAAAGAGCATGGGGGAGATATGGCGATTGGCGCTTATGGTATCGTGAACCGTATCGCTTTTCTTTTCGTGATGATTATCATGGGATTTAATCAGGGTATGCAACCGATAGCCGGTTATAATTATGGTGCCCGACTCTATTCCCGGGTGACGGACGTGACTCGGCTGACGATGCGCTGGGCGGTAGGAGTGGCTACGCTGGGGTTCTTGCTTTGCCAGTTGGTGCCGTCGTGGATCGTCCGTATGTTTACGAGTGACGGAGAGTTGATCAGTGCCGCCTCTTATGGCCTGCACATCGTCTTCGCCGTATTCCCGATCGTGGGCTTCCAGATGGTGGCGACTAACTTCTTCCTTTCCATCGGCATGTCTAAGAAAGCGATCTTTCTCTCCTTGACCCGGCAGATGCTCTTCTTGATACCCTGTTTAATCATCCTCCCCCCGTTATTCGGAACTCTCGGTGTCTGGATCAGTATGCCTATCGCCGATACGGTGGCGGCGATCGTGACAGCGATCGTGCTTGTGAAACAATTTAAACAATTCAAATATGGAACATAACGTGATATTACCTGCGGAATGGTATCCGCAAAGTGCCGTGCAGCTTACGTGGCCGCATGAGAATACGGATTGGGCCCCGATATTGGACGAGGTGATTCCTTGCTTCGTGGCTATCGCCAAGGAAGTGATCAAGCGAGAGAAGTTATTGATTGTCTGTCCGGACGAGACCACCGTACGTGAACAATTGGGTGAGGTTGATTACGACCGTGTCATTTTTCGTGAGATGGATACGAACGATACGTGGGCACGGGATCACGGGGGAATTTCCGTCATCGATGAGGGAACGCCCATGCTTTATGATTTCGTGTTCAATGGCTGGGGAATGAAGTTCGCCGCCAATCATGATAATTTGATTACCCGTAATCTTTGTCATATGAAGACCTTCTCCGATGAGGTGGTGCCCGCTAATATGCAACCTTTCGTGCTGGAAGGCGGTAGTATCGAATCGGATGGGAAAGGTACGTTGATGACTACCGTTGAGTGTCTGGCATCCGTAAACCGTAATGAGTATTTGCAACAAGAGGAATTGGAACGTTATTTGAAAGACGTATTTGGCTTGGATCGTATCCTTTGGATTACCAGCGGTTATTTAGCCGGGGACGATACGGATAGCCACGTGGATACGCTCGCCCGTTTCTGTAGCGAGGATACGATCGCTTATGTCCGCTGCGAGGATGAGGAAGACGAGCATTATGAGGAACTGAAGGCGATGGAGGAGGAGATCAAGGAGTTTACTAGGGCGAATGGTGAGCCTTATCGCCTGATTCCACTTCCGATGGCCGATAAGGTGGAATGGGAAGGGGAGCGTTTGCCCGCTACCTACGCTAATTTCCTGATCATGAATGGGGCCGTATTGGTTCCGTTCTATGACTCACCGAAGGATGAGATCGCTAAAGCGGCTTTGCGGGAGGCGTTCCCGGACCGTGAGATCATAGGTATCAATTGCCTTCCGCTTATCAAGCAACACGGTTCCCTGCATGGTGTAACGATGCAGTATCCAGAAGGCTTTATCGAATAACAACTACAACCAATTAAATATGAAAGTAGGATTAATACAACAAAAGAATACCGCTGATAGAGCGGCGAATATAGAGAAGCTAAAGGTAAATATCCGTAAAGCTGCCCGGGAGGGAGCGGAATTGGTCGTCTTGCAAGAACTGCATAACGGCCTGTATTTCTGCCAGACGGAAGATACGCAGAATTTCGATTTGGCCGAACCGGTTCCCGGTCCGTCCACAGGATTCTTCGGCGAACTGGCCCGGCAATTCGGTATCGTGTTGGTCACGTCTTTATTCGAACGGCGAACAGCCGGCCTGTACCATAACACGGCGGTGGTGTTCGACACCGACGGCTCCGTCGCAGGAACCTACCGCAAGATGCACATCCCCGACGATCCCGCTTATTATGAGAAATTCTATTTCACCCCGGGTGACCTGGGCTTCCACCCGATATCGACATCGCTGTGCAAGTTAGGCGTGCAAGTGTGTTGGGACCAGTGGTACCCCGAAGGTGCGCGTCTCATGGCACTGCAAGGCGCAGAACTCCTGATCTACCCTACGGCCATCGGATACGAAAGCAGCGACATCCCCGAAGAGCAGGAACGCCAACGCGAGGCATGGATCACGGTGCAACGGGGGCATGCCGTTGCCAACGGCCTGCCGGTCATCGCGGTGAACCGTGTGGGACATGAGCCGGACCCGTCCGGACAAACCCGTGGCATACGGTTCTGGGGCAGCAGTTTCGTGGCCGGTCCGCAGGGCGAGATGTTGGCACGTGCCAGTCGCGACGCGGAAGAAAACATGGTGGTGGAAATTGATTTGGAACGCTCGGAAAACGTGCGCCGCTGGTGGCCTTTCCTGCGCGACCGCCGCATCGAAGAGTTCGCTCCGCTCACCCGCCGTTTTATTGATTAAACATTTAAATAACCCATAATACAAAAAGGTATATGTCATCCTCACTAAGATTTGAAGTTGTAGGCGAAGCTTTCAAGAAGAAAGCCGTAGAAGTTCCGGCCCCGGCCGAAAGACCGTCCGAATTCTTCGGCAAATATGTATTTACCCGCCAGAAGATGTTCAAATATCTCCCGGCCGACGTATATAAAAAGATGTGCGATGTGATAGACAACGGTGCGTCGCTCGACTTGCAAACGGCCGATGTCGTGGCTGCCGGTATGAAGAAATGGGCCATGGAGTTGGGCGTGACCCACTGTACACACTGGTTCCAACCGCTCACCGAAGGCACGGCCGAGAAACATGATGCTTTTGTGGAACACGACGGCAAAGGCGGCATGGTGGAAGAATTTTCCGGCAAGCAGCTCATCCAGCAGGAAACCGATGCCTCTTCGTTCCCCAACGGGGGCATCCGCTCCACGTTCGAAGCGCGCGGCTATTCTGCCTGGGACACCGCTTCGCCCGTCTTCGTTCTCGGCGACACCCTGATGATTCCCACGATTTTCATCTCTTATACCGGCGAGGCGCTCGACTACAAGGCTCCCCTGAAAAAGGCCATCCATGCCGTAGACAAAGCGGCCACCGACGTATGCCGCTACTTCTATCCGGACGTGAAAAAAGTCATTTCCAATCTGGGTTGGGAGCAGGAATATTTCTTGGTGGACGAAGGACTCTACGCCACGCGCCCCGACTTGCTCATGACCGGACGTACACTGATGGGGCACGAATCGGCCAAGAACCAGCAAATGGACGACCATTACTTCGGTTCTATCCCCGAGCGGGTGGCCGAATTTATGAAAGACTTGGAAATACAGGCCTTGGAACTGGGCATCCCTTGCAAGACGCGCCACAATGAAGTGGCTCCGAACCAGTTCGAACTGGCTCCCATCTATGAAGAGACCAACCTGGCAGTGGACCACAACATGCTGCTCATGTCGCTGATGAAGAAAATAGCCCGTAAACACGGATTCCGTTGTTTGCTGCACGAAAAACCGTTCGCCGGTATCAACGGGTCAGGCAAACACAACAACTGGTCACTGGCTACCGATACCGGAATCCTGCTGCACGGGCCGGGCAAAACTCCGACCGACAACCTGCGTTTCGTCACCTTTATCGTGGAAACGCTCATGGCAGTCTATCGCCATAACGGGTTACTCAAAGCCTCCATCATGAGTGCCACCAACGCCCACCGCCTGGGAGGGCATGAGGCTCCTCCGACCATCATTTCCTCGTTCCTCGGCCAGCAACTGAGCGACATACTCGAACATTTGGAACATTCTACAGACGACGAACTGATAGACGTAGCCAGCAAACACGGCATGAAGCTCGACATCCCGCAAATTCCGGAACTGCTGTTCGACAACACCGACCGCAACCGTACGTCTCCCTTCGCTTTCACAGGCAACCGGTTCGAGTTCCGCGCCATCGGTTCACAAGCCAACTGCGCCGCCGCCATGATAGCCCTGAACGCGGCTATGGCCGAAGCCCTTATCGACTTCAAGACGCGGGTAGACGCCTTGATAGCAAACGGCGTAGACAAGACCAAAGCCATCCTGCAAGTGGTACGCGAGGACATCAAGACGTGCAAGCCCATCCATTTCGACGGTAACGGCTATTCCGAAGAATGGCAGGAAGAAGCCCGACGCCGCGGACTGGATACGGAACGCAGTTGTCCCCTTATCTTCGACCGTTATTTGGACGAAAGCAGCGTGAAAATGTTCGAGACGACCCATGTGTTCACACGCAATGAAATCGAGGCACGCAACGAAATCAAATGGGAAACCTATACCAAAAAGGTACAAGTGGAAGCACGCATCTTCGGCGACATGTGCATGAATCACATCATTCCCGTGGCCACACGTTACCAAAGTACCTTGATAGACAACGTGCACAAAGTACAGGAGGTTTTCCCTGCCGAGACTGCGGCCCGACTGAATGCCAAGAACCTGGAACTGATAGAAAAGATTTCGGAACACACGAGTTTCATTGCCGAAAATGCAGACCGGCTGGTGGAAAACCGGAAGGTGGCCAACCGCATTGAAAACGTACGTGCAAAAGCCATTGCCTACCACGACACGGTGGCACCGATGTTGGAAAGCATACGCTACCACGTAGACAAACTCGAACTCATCGTGGACGACGAGATGTGGCCGCTTCCGAAATACCGCGAACTGTTGTTCATCCGATAACCATACGACATGGAGTATTTCTTTCCGAACCATCCGGTTCCGGCAAGAATACTCCTTGTTTATTTATAAACCTCAACCCTACACCCAATGAAAAGCTCTTTGTTTAAAATTACCGCAGGACTCTATCTTATCCTACTCACAGCCTGTTTTGGCGACCGCGACGGCAAGTATCCCGTCTTCCCGGAACAGCCGACGCAAAAAGCGCGCCAAGGATTCAAATGGGAAATCGTATCCGGCGCGGGACTGCAATTTTGGGCACAACGCGACAGCCAGACTTGTGTCGTCACGGACGGACTGCTCGAAGGGGCAGTCGTCAAACACACAGGCCGCTCCCGCTCCGACGGCCGTCCCGTCATCAAAATCTTCCATATCAAAGACGGCGACATCGACGACGTACTGGACCAATTGGAAGAAAGCCCGGGATGGAACAGCGAAGAAACCTGCAAGTTCAAGGAAGTGGATTGCGACCGCAAGGGAGTGACGCGCTACGTCCTCGTACCCACCGGCGACTATGCCGACCGGTTCGAAGCAGCCATGGAAGCGAAAGAGGCTATCCCCTCTACTTGTAACGGTTGGGGCGTGGGCAACAGCGGACGGAGGTATTTTGAAATCCACGACAGCCATCCGGACAAAGCCATCTTCATGGAAATAGGACAAGAGCAGCCTCTCTTCGAACCGGAAAGTATCGTCCTCACGGATATTCCCCTACAAACAGTCCGGGGAGAATTGGTCATAGGACACGAAGTCCGCACTTTCACCTCTTGTGGTGACACAATGGTATATTGGGTCAAGGACCTGACCGAAAAACTCCTGCCCACTTACGACAACGCCACCCAAGGAACCCGGAACGGCTACCCGGCCTATGCCGAACTGCAAATCCGGAATATGGGAAAAAGCTACGAGGGTTTTGCCGCCGGATATGCCGGTGTGTACGAAGTGACAGAGGTCAGGGAAGTCAAGACCGTGGCACTCACGGCAGGAAAGAATTACGATAGCCGGAAAATTTCGGTGGACAGTCTGAACACTCTTGTCACGTCGGCTTCCCTCGACATCATCTATACCCCCACTCCCGGTGAAAAAGACATAGAACTCAATGCGCCGGAAAACGTATTGCCATTTTTGGAAGTCTACGTCAACAAGAATGGAACACTCCTTGTCAACATGAAACATTTCGCCGACATCTCTTCGGATACCCCGTTCAGCATCGAACTGAAAGCTCCTCCCATGGACACGTTCCACAATAAAGGAACCGGCACACTCATCCTGAAAGACGGGGCATATAGTGACGGCGACGTTCGCGTCACAGCCGATGGTCCGGTAATATGCGGCCCCATCACTTGCCGGGATCTGTACATTTCCGCCACGTCCGACAAAAGTTTCCATGCCGACCAGCAGTTCACGTGCCGCGACATGACACTACATGCAAAAGCAAATGCTTCCATCGACCTGACCGGCGGTATCACTTGCCACCTCCTGAATGCGCAAGCCGAAGGGGGAAGCAGCATCAACGCCAAGGAAATAACGGCTACCGACGTTGCGGCACAATCCTCTTCCTCCGGAACCGTCACCCTCACGGGCAGTTGCACAAAGGCCGCACTGGCCAATACGTCGCGCGGAAGCATCGAAGCCGAAGGGCTGCAAGCCATGGATGCCACAGCTACGGTGACCGGCGAAGGGACGGTCAGTTGCCATGCCACCCGCAAGATAGAGGGGGAGGTGAACGGCACGGGCAGCATATCCTACAAAGGACGTCCGCGCATCGTTTGCAAGACACCCTCGGGAAGAGACCACATTAATCCTATAAAATAAAAAGTATGAAAAAACAGATTTTTCTTCTTCTCGTCTCAGCCATTGCCTACTGTAGCTGCACAAAGAGCCCTGCCCAATCCCTTTGTGACGGGGAAACCGGGGCAAGCCCCAAAGACATACAGACCCAGAAAGTGACCGTCGGCGACTTCAACGCCATATCAGCCACGTCGTCTGTCGATGTGGTTTATATCCCATCTGAGGATGAAACGTCCGTGGAAATCCGTGCGAGCAAGGCCGTCCTGCCTTACATCAGTGTACAAGTGGATGCCCACGGGACATTGGTCGTAGGCATGAAAAAGCCCAAAGACCCCACAAAAACCAAAGGGATAAAGGAAGTACATGTCAAGGCACGCCCGGTCGGCAGCTTGTCTGCCTCCAGTTCCGGGGACATTTTCGTAAAGGACGGCCTGCACGTAAAGGGTACCCTCCGTCTCACGGCAGGCAGCAGCGGTGACATCTCGTGCCAAGACATCAGTTGCAAAGACCTGCACGCCACATCCAACAGCAGCGGTGACATATCAGGCAAGTCCGTTTCCTGCGGCCTCCTCACTGCGGCCTCCAACAGCAGCGGCGACATCTATTTCGGTGGTTCAAAATGCCAACAGGCCGACTTGCAATGCAACAGTAGCGGGGATTTGCACATCAAAGGGTTGGAGTGCACGCATTTGATAGCCACAGCCACCTCCAGCGGAGACCTTCGTCTGCAGGGTAAATGTGAACAAGCCAAATATACAGCCTCGAGCAGCGGCGACATCGATGCCGGCAATATGGAAGCCCGGCATGTGGATGCCAATGCCTCTTCGGCAGGAGACATTTCGTGCCACGCCTCGGAATCGCTGGATGCCCACACAAGCGGCGGAGGGAGCATCGCCTATTCGGGGAATCCCGCGCAAGTATCCGCTTCAGGCAAAGACATACAAAAGCGTTAACCTCCTCCCCCAGACAGCAAAGGGACTGTCACCGGCCAATCCCGGGACAGTCCCTTTGCTGTTTTCCATACAAGCCGACAAGAGCTTTATCCAACCGTCCGCTTATGCCACACGGCCTTGAACCGCAACCATCCGCGCGGCCCGACTACAATCAGCGTCACAGCAAAAAGAATCAGCAAGATGCCGACCACATTGCCGCCCGTAAGCCTCTCGTGGAATACCATGACACCTACGAACAATGCCGTAAGCGGCTCCAACGCCCCGAGAATGGCAGCCGGAGTGGCACCGATGTTCCGGATGGCTTTCGCAATGGTCACCATGGATATCAGGGACGGGAACAAAGCCAGTCCCAACGCGTTCATCCATTGCGTTCCTTCCGTAAGCCACTGCAAATCCATCCCTCCGCGCAGACGGACGATATAGACCAACGAACCGAACAAAATGGCATAAAACGTGAGTTTCAATCCCGGCATCTCTTTTAAGGAAGAACGGTTCACGCCTACGATATACAGTGCGTAGGTCAACGAGGACATCAGCACCAAACACACGCCCGTCATGCTCAGCGTGGCACCGCCTTCGCCTTTATAAAGCATGGAAATACCTACAAAAGCCGTGGCAATGGATGCTATTTTCACCACGCTCAACCTTTCTTTGAAGAACACGGCCATAATCACCGCCACCAACACGGGATACATGAACAAAATGGTAGAAGCGATGCCTGCATCCATGTAGTTGAAACTCTGGAACAGGAACAACGATGAGAAGGAGAACAGCAATCCCATGACCGCCACCGGAAGTATCTCATTCCGTTTCAGGGCAAACGACTGTCCGCTCATCTTCATCATCACGGCCAGGAACAGCAAGGCAAACACATAACGGTAGAACAACACGGAATCCACCCTGATGCCTGAAGCATAAAGCGGAAGGGCGAACAACGGATTCAGCCCGTAACTTACCGACGCTATGACGCCATAGGCATAGCCTTTCACTTTTGTATTATCCATGATTCCCGTATTAATATTGGTTCCAACTACTCATCTCCTCCAACGACTTGCGCGCTTTCTTGCGGGTCTCCCCCGCCGGATAGCCCAGCGAGATGAGCAGAGGTACGCGCTTTCCTTTGATGCCGAGCAGCTTTTTCACTTTCTTTTCGTCGAACCAACCCATGATGCAAGTCCCCAAACCCAACTCGGCTGCCTGCAAACAAAAATGCTCCACGGCGATGCCTACGTCGAGCAAAGAGTATTCCTTGTCTTTGATGACACTACCGATACGGGCCGTCAAGTTCATTTTCTCCAGCACCACAACTACAATGACGGGCACCTCACGGGCAAACCCGTTCATCCCCATCCCGGCAGCCGCCGCTCCCATTTGCGGCAACAACGCCACATCGTCCACGACAACAAATTTCCACGGTTGTGAATTACAAGCCGAAGGAGCAAGCCGTGCAGCTTCCAGACATTTCATCACCATTTCACGGCTGACAGGGCGCGACTCGTATTTCCGGTCACTTTGCCGTTTCTGTATCAGTTCAGACAAATTCATACTTACATTTTTTATTTACGCTGCAAAATTAGATATTTTATGGGAAATACGTTTTCCCCTCATCTGTTTTTAACAGCTTTCTTACGCATAAACCGGAATAATTTCCTTTTTTCTCTTGTATCTCATATACCCGATGCATATCATCAGCGAAACCAAAGTGGACAACGGAGGAGCAAACCCCATGAGAAACAAAGAAGAAGAACTCACCAGACTGAAGCCGTAAGACAAAGGTATGCGGAAGAGGAAGGTGGAAATCACGCTGTGCACCATGGGGAACACGGAATTGCCCTGCCCGCTGAAATAGGCATTGATGCAGAACACGAAACTCACCATGATGCAATCTATGCTGTATCCCCGCAGATAGCCGGAAGCCATCTGCACCACCTCGCTGTCACGGGTGAAGATACCCGTCAGCGTGTCTGGCAGGAATTGTGAATAGAGGCACACCGAAACGCCGAAGACCAATGCCATGCCGATGCCCGCATACAGGCAACGGTTCATGCGCACACGCAGCCCGGCACCGTAGTTTTGTGCCGTCATGGCCGCCACGGCCGACGATATGGCCATCGGCGGCAACATGGCAAAGACTATCAGCTTCTCTACGACTCCCAAAGCCGCCGAAGCCACCACGCCCATGCCGTTGACAATGACCGTAATCAGCAAAAAGGAAAAATTGACCAACAAATCCTGCAACGCGATAGGTGCTCCCAGCAGCAGCACGCGCCTGCAAAGCTGTCCTTCCAGACGGATATCGCGACGCGTAAACTCAAAATGGAAACCTTTCCGGTACAGATACCACAAGGCCGTAGCAAAGCTTACCCCTTGCGAAGCGACCGTGGCTATGGCCGCTCCCGCCGCCCGCAGATGGCAGCCACCCACCAGTATGAAATCCAGCACGATGTTCAACGCACAAGCCAAGGCCACGAAATAGAGCGGCGTGCGCGAATCTCCCAGTCCGCGCAAAATACCGCACACGACATTATACCCTATAATAAAAGGAATGCCCAACGAACAAATCCACAGATAGGCTTCCGTATCGGCCAACGCCTCGGGCGGAGTGTGCATCAGTTGTACCGTCCGGCTATGAAAAGCCGCCATCAGAAAGGTCAGTACCGCACCGACTGCGGCAAACAGCCCGATGGAGGTTCCGATAATGGACGCCGTCTTCCGGTAATCTTTCGCTCCCGTGGCGATAGCAATCAACACGGTCGTCCCCGTGGTAAGCCCGAGAATGACGCCCGTCACAGTCTGCATCACCTGACTTCCGATAGCCACGGCGGCCACACTCGCAGCATCGTCATATTGCCCCACCACAAACAAGTCGGCTCCTCCGTAGAGTGCCTGAAGCACATTGGCCAATAAAAACGGGACTGCAAAATGTAGCAGAACCTTCGGCACGCTCCCTTGTGTCAAATCCAATTCTTTCATTTCTACGTCTTTTTTATTTTACCATACATAAAATGCCGGATAAGTTGATTGGTTTTACCCAGTCATCTTATCCGGCATTTCATTGTTGCCCTCCGATGAGGATTACAAAACATTACGAATATTATTTCGGCTGCAAAGGTAGGACTTATTTTTCATCCGGCCAAAAGAAAAATGCCATTATGGTATTTTTTCGATAAATATGACATCCTGCGCATCCCGTTTTCCGAACTTTGCAAACGTGATGTACCGACTTTCCTTTCGGAAGAAAAGAACAGCCCGTTTTATCCTACCACTGCATAAACTTCTATAAAACAATAAAATAAATCAGCATTCCCCAAGCAGGCATTCCACTTTCAGCACTTCATTTCCACGTATTCATCTTATCGTTTTTTCACCTTCAAGAAAAACGAAAATCATTTGGCGCAGAACGAAAAATCGCTTGCCTGAGATTGAAAAATCATTTGGCGCAGAAAAATCCGCCGATGAAAGCCAACCTTTTTAGAAGTACACGATATTTACAAACCTGCGCTCTTGGAATCTAAAAAGCACCAAACGCTCCGGACATTACGGCCACAACCGAATGCCCGGAGCGTTTCCTTATGATGTACGTTCCGGCCTACTTGAAGAAACGGAACGCCTGTTTGCCTTCACCGGTAACTACCTGAAGCAGATAGGTGCCGGAAGCCAGACGCGCCAAAGAGATTCTGCCCGAACGTCCCTCGCGCCGGTATTCCGCGGAAAGCACGCGTCCGGAGGGATCCACAATGCTTAAACCGCATTCGCTGTCCTCAGGCAGACCTTCAATCCACAGGTCGTCGCCGACGCGGTGCACCGACATCTGTCCGGCATTCACTCCCTCTACTCCATCACCGGAGAAACCTTCCTTATGGAGGGTCAACTCGCCGTACACGGAAGTGTCCTCCAAAGAGGTAGCACGCACCACGATGTCTCCGTTGCCCGTTTCGGTCGGGGTCAGGATGCCGTCTTCATCCAAAGTGGCCAGACCGGCTCCCTGTACCACGCTCCATGCTACGAGTTGGGAGGCATTCGCGGGTTGCACGGATGCCTGCAAGTGCAACCGCCCGGTAAGGGGAGTCAACTGCGTCGTACCTTCCACCGTGGTCACTGTGACCGACTGCGGCAGGATGCCGAAATCCTTTTTCACGACGGTCACACGGGCCTCGATCTCCGTTCCGTCCACGGTCGTGGCGCATACCACGATTTCACCGTTCTCCTTTCCCCGGGCCGTCAACACACCGTTTTGAGTCAGCGAAGCCAGTTCGCCGCCTTCCAGAATCTGCCAGTTCACCGTACGGATGTCCGCCATGGCCGGCAATATTTCGGCCTGTAAATGCAACGTGGGTTGAGAAGGTGTCAGCACGAGTTCCTTCTCTATGGCCAGCACGTTCAACTGTTCGGCAGGTACCACTGTCCATGCCCCGTCCGTGCATACCACATTGGAGCGACCGCTTCCGGACGACCTCTCCTTGGATGTCCTCGTCATCGGTTGCCATTCGTCGGAATAGGTCTCGTCATACTCCAAAGCGTAGAAATACGTCCCGTCCCCGGCGTTCAGGTCGGTGTAGGCCGTATGGGCACCCGACACCTCGGCCAACAGTTCCAAACGGTCGGCAGACGTTCCGCGCAAGACGCGGTAACTGTCCACAATGCCACCCTCGTAGGCGTTCCATATCAGGTTGACGGCACCGCCCACTCCTTTGTTCAGCATCAGGTGCGTACCGCTGTGCACACGGCTGGCCGGACTTTCCACACCGAACGTCGTGCCCAACTTGATGCAATAGCGGTCGGACGAGACAGAGGGATTGGAGGACGTGTCTACGAACTCTCCCGCCCCTGGAGCCACCTGCGCAATGCAGTCAAAGGCATTGTAGCGTCCGCTCTCCTTATATATATTCACGGTGGTGACGAAATCCGGCATGCCGGGCATGTCCCACGTCACTTTGTTCTTGCCGGTAGCCGCATCGATGCCTACCAAACGGATAACGGGCACAGGCACTTCGCCCACGATGCGGATGCGCTTCTCTTCCGATTCCACCACGCCGCACACGGAATCGCGCACCGACAAGCGGAAGGAATAATCACCGGCATCGGGGAACACCGCCTTGGCTTCCCGGTTCCCTACGCGGAGCAGCATCTCGATACGTTCGTCCGACAGCTTCACATCGATGTCCTCGCGGGAAGCCTGCGCAAAGGCTTCGGGAAGCGTGAAGGTAATCTCCGTCCCGGCCAGTCCTTCGGTGGGGAAGTCGAACGAAAGGTCGATGTCGCGCACCATCACGTTCTTAGTGGCCGTTTCGCCATCTGCCGTGCGGACGGTCACGGTTTTCAGCCCCGGCTCGTTCCATGCCACTTCAAACCGTTTCCCTTCCTGACCGAGAAGCGTCCCGCCGTCCCAGTCCCACTCGACGGTTTGCAAAGCGGCATCGGGCACATTATACGTCAAAGCCACAGCCTTGCGCGGTGCCGTCACCGTAGGTCCGGCGATGAACTGCTCGCTCACCTTAAAGGTATAGGTCTCCGACATGGGCGAATGGGCATCCCAGAGGTCTATGGCCTGTACCTGCACCTCATATTCCTGTCCGGCCTCGAACCGCTCGATGGGAATCATCTTGCGCGTGGCTTTCTGGTAATATGCCCCGGGAATGACCGCAGCCTTGCCGTTTCCGCCGTTCAGCGGTGAGATGATATAAGCACCTTCGCCTTCTGCCCCTTTCTTCTTCACGCTCACATTGTAGCGCATCTGCATGGCCGGGGTTTCCTTGTCGTAAGCATCATCCCATTCCAACAATATGCCGAGGCCTTCCTGCGTGGCTCGTACGTGGGCCGGGGCTTCGGGAGCGGTGTTCTCGATGCCGGTGCGGAGCAACGTTACCCCGTCATTCCCAGCATGATAAAAATCAGGAACACCGTCATGGTTCACGTCGGCCATGCCATCCACAAATCCCAACTCCTGATTGTGCAGCACTTCTATCCGTCCCGAGCGGTCGCGCTCCATATACAGTATGGCATATTCCTTCTTGCTCACGTTTTGTTCGTAGAAATCATAGTACACCAAGATGTCCGGGCAGCCGTTGTTGTCGAAATCGGCTATTTTGACCACTTCTACAGTATAACGGCTACTGTGAGCGCTTTCAAATACAAATTTGACCGGAGTGCCGAACGTGTAATCCTTATTGCCGAAGCAAATGCCTATCACATCCTTGTCTACTCCGTCATTACCGTAAGTCACGACCTTGTCCGGCACGCCGTCGCCGTCCATATCTTCGTAAGCGACTATCGTACCTTCACTACCGGGAGAGTAACGTACGTCGAATTCCAAACCGCCGTTGTTCAGGGCAAAGGCATCTTTCCATTTCCCATCTACCCTGCCAC
>ERZ791923.2513-NODE-2513-length-16251-cov-5.766609_pt1 | contig 16251 bp, 10 predicted proteins | sample MGYA00510133_ERZ791923 | MGnify/ENA primary metagenome ERZ791923 (study PRJEB30046, sample SAMN00792106) | human gut metagenome | study: EMG produced TPA metagenomics assembly of the A metagenome-wide association study of gut microbiota in type 2... | reverse complement strand
GGCTCGGATTTTGAAATCCGAGCCACTAATTTTTTCCTTGCTCCCATGCAGGTATAAAATATTGAATATCAGTTTTCACTTTTTCTGCTCTGAAAACGGACATTTTGGAGGTATTGTTTGCTTCGGATGTTTCTTTTTTTGAAAGGTTAAAAATTGTAGGGTGATTGGCTTCGGGTGCAGATGAAAAAACAACCCTTACCGCTGCATACGGGTAAGGGTTGTTTTGTGTTGTTCGTGCTGTTGTGTGTTAGTGGCGTTGGCGGCGCACTGAGACGCGTGCGGGTGATGAGCCTGAGCCGGACGAGGACTTGCTGTCGGATACATCGCTTGACGATTTGCGGCGCGACGAGAATATGCTGCGCTTTTTCTTTTTGGTCTTACCGTCCTTGGCGGCTGCTACGGCTTCGATTGAGTCGCGTTGTGCGCGTTTTAGCGAGTCTTCGCCCCAGATGTTCTTTTCGAAGTCGGCGAGTTGTTTTTCTATGCGTGCCTGTTCCTTGGCCATGGCAGAGTCGGTGGTGCAGTAGTTGGCCAGTACTTTGCCCTGAAGGTTGTTGGTCTTGTAGATTTTGCCGTCGTAACAGTTCATGGCAAAGTAGTCGTCGGCGCTCATGCTTGAGGCGTTATTGTAGTTGCTTCCGGTTAGCGGGAGTTTGGCCAGGTAGGGCGATATGTCGCTGTATTTCACCCAGAACATGGGGTAGCTTGTTGCCTGTCCTCCGAACTCGTCGGAGCGTTTCAACACGGGGCACAATGCAACTACCTTTGTGTGGTATGTGGCGGTGCGCTGGTCGTAGTATGAACTTTCCTTTATGAAGTATTCGAGTACTTCGGCGGCAGGCAGGTCGGTGTCGGTTACTCTCATGCGGCCGTCCTTGGTTTCGTAGTATATGTGGTAGCGGTCCATGATGTCTTTTGCCTTTACCTGGTTCGAGGCGCTGAAGTTCTCGTTTCCGTTCAGTGTATAGTCGTAGGCTTTTATTTGTCCGCGCAGTATGAGTTTGAACAGGTAGGTGAACAGGTTTATCTGGTCGCCTTGTTGCTCAAGCGGGTAGTAAAGCGTGGCGTTTGCGTCCTTGGTAAGGTCGAGCGTGCGGTATATGTCGCGTCGCCACACTACGTCGGCAGGCATGTCGGCAGCTACCGGGAAGTCCAGCTGCGCGCGGTCGTCTTCGGGTTTGGCAGTTTGCTGTTCGGTCAGGCGGCGTGGCATGAAACGCGGCCTGTTCGACGTGTCGTTGGCTTGGGTGTTGCGGCTTGCGGCCGTTGTAGCTCGTGTAGAGTTGGTCGTTGCCGTGCTTTTGGTTGTTGCGGACGACTTTTTTGTAGAAGCCGCTTTGGCGGACTTGGCGGCAGTGGTTTCTTTCTTGGAGTCTTTTTCTTTTTCCTGGTCTTTTTTGTTTCTCGTGCTCGAAGTAACCCTTTCGCGGCGCACGCTCAGTGCTGCTCCGTTGTTTTTGTCGCGCGAGGGCGTTTGCGCTTCTGAAGGCAGTATAATGCAAAGCCCGAGTATGAGGAATATTATGCGTTTCATCTTGTTTGAGGCATATATTGGTTTTCGTTTGCGGATTTAGTTTACGATGACTTCGAGAGATTGCGGCAGGTTGCGTTCTATGCCGTCGGGTCCTATTGCTTTTACTCTTGAGATGTAGAACCTGCGTCCTCTTGGCAGTCGGCGGAACATCTCGCGCTGGCGGTCGGTGAAGTTGGCTCCGTTTGATATTTCGGGAACTGCGTTACCCATGTTGTCGAAGAATACGGTTTCGAAGCCGAGCACCTTGAACGATATGTTCAGCAGACCGTCGTCGATGGCTGCGCCGATTCCTTCCGTTCCCATGAGTTGTGCTTTTGTAATGGGCGTTCCTCCGCGGTAGTGCACGGGATTGCCCTTGTCGTCGTTATAGGCGATGTATGCGGTTGGGTCGGGCAGTTTGCGCACTCGGAAAGTGAATTTTCCCATTTCCTGGTTGCGTCCTTCCATTTGTGCGGTTACGGTTATCACGGCGTCCTTGCCCACGGCCGTGGGGCGGGCTATGTATTTGCCCTCGCCGGTGGGTTGCAGCGAGCCGCCGTTCATGGATACTCCTATCCTGTTGAGCGGAATGCCGGGAACTGACACGCTCATGGGGTTGTCGTAGCCTGCGTATAGCACGTTCATGAGGTCGGCCGAGACTGTGGCCGAGGGTGCTACCACGGTGTATTTCTGGGTGAAGTCGCGGCGCACCATGTCGCCTGCGCCGTTTTGCATCTCGATGTATCCCGAGAAGTTGAAGTCGCCGGTGCGTGTGCATGTGAACTCGTACAGCCCTCCGGGCGAGTTGACTTTACGCCCGCCCACGTATATCGACGGGCGCATGGTGGTGTCTACGGCGGCCATGATGATGTGGGCGCTGAACTTGCCTCCCTGTACGATGGTGTTGGAGTTTGGAATCACAAATGCGCTGAGTTCGTTTACGCGTATGTCCTTTACGTCGATGTTCGACACGAGGGTGTGCAGCACGACGCCTTCGGCGTAGCGCACGTCGCTTTGCAGTTTACTGAGCAGTGTGACGGCGGCTGCGGCGGGCGTGTTTTCGAACATGTACTGTTGCCAGTTTTTGCCGAGGTTGTTTTTGCCTTTTGGTATTTCGGTGGCAAGGTTATGGTTTATTATGGAGGCTTGCTCCGGGTCGGAAATCATGCCGAGTATCCTTGTGCGGTAGTCGTTTATGGCTTCATAGAGTTTGCGCCCTTGTCCGTTGCGCGGATTCAGCATGACGTATGTAGAGGCTTCGAGGTCTTGCTTGTTTATTATGTTGCGCACGTCGCCGTCTTCGCCGTCGGCATAGGTTACGATGTCTTGTTTCAGTTTGTTTGCGTAGTTGTACAGCGAGTCGCTCATGGCGCGTACCTGGCGTGCCTTGTCGAACCATTGCTTTACCTTTACGGGGTTGGCTTTCATCTGTTCGTCGAAATTGCGGTAGATGGCGTCGTTTTCCGAGGTGGAGCCTGCTGTTGTACGGTTTATGCTTTCGTCTACGAGCGAGAATCCGTTGAGCACATCGCTCGACACGTTGAGCGCGAGCATAGCGAGCAGAACGATGTACATCAGGTTGATCATCTTCTGTCGTGGCGAAATCGGTTTTCTTTTAATTCCCATTATTGTCGGAATTTTCTCTGAGGTGTTTTAAAATATGTCAGACATATTTTGAATTAGGTCAGACATATTTTAAATTATGTCTGAGATATTTTTTTCTTGCCCTTATGTGTGTTTTTTAATTTGTGCCGGGGAATTTGTTCCCGGCGTTGCATGCTGCCGTGTGTCAGTCGGCGTCGGCCGATGCCGAGGAGGCGGCAGCGGCGTTCTTCATGTTTACGGTAAGGGCTTTTATCATGCGGCTGTAAACGCCGTTCAGTTCTTCTATCTGTTTGGCCATGCGGCGTGTCTGTTCGTTTATCTGGTCGATTGTTCCTATTTGCGAGCTTATGTTCTTTAGTTGCAGTTCGTACACGGTGTTTATGCCGGTCAGCGTGCGGTTGAGGTTTATCATTTCCTCGCTGTCGGTGGTCATCTTCCTGCTTTGTTCCTCTACTTTTGCGAGCACTTCGGTGAGGTCCTTTAGTTTTTCCACGTAGTTCTTTGTAACGTCTTCGAGCTCGGGGTTTGCGGCGTTCTGTGCGTCGGTCATGGCTGCCGCTCCCGTGCCTACCACGATTGGTCCTCCCGGAATGTTGCCGGCGGGTATGCCTCCTGCGATTCCCTGTATGCCTCCTTCTGTCATGGCAGCCGCACCGGCCGGGATGTTTCCTTCGCCGGCGGGTATTCCTCCGCCTATTATTACTGTCGCCCCGCCTGCGTTGGTTGCGGTTTCGGCGGTTTCCTCGGTTTTTCCTTCCTGGTTTTCATCGGTGTCTTCGCCTTCTTCGTGCAGGTCGAGGCTTGCGTCGTCGCGTGTAAAGGGCCTGTCGAACGCGGATAGGAAGAACACTACTACTTCGGTTCCCATTCCTATGAAGAGCATGAGGTCGGCCCCGTAAAGGTGCGTGAGTTTGAACAATGCGCCGAGTATTACTATCGACGCGCCCCATGAGTAGGCGTAGTTAAGGAATGTCTGGCCCGGAATGCTGTCCATCCAGCGTTGCAGGCGCGTTACTATGTTTATATTGCCTGTTGCCATATCGTGTTGTTGCTATTTTTTTGTGTTGTTTGTGTTCGTGGAACCGGCAAACGAGCGCACGCAGCGGAATCCGATGTAAGAGCGCGGCTGGTTCTGGTATTCGTATGTTCTCCATGCTGAGCGTATGAACGATTCGGGGTCTTTCCACGAGCCTCCGCGCACGCTTTTCTTTTTAAGGCGGTAGGGGTCTTCCTTTGCGGCCTTGTAGGTAAGCTCGGGGTTGAGGTCGCTCATGCTTTTTACGCCGGCTTCGGTGTAGACGGTGCTTGTCCACTCGGCCACGTTGCCCGCCATGTCGAACAGTCCGTTGGAGTTTGCCCCGTATATTCCCACTTTCGAGGTTATGAGGTTTCCGTCATCGGTGTAGTTGCCGCGGTCGGGCTTGAAGTTTGCAAAGAAGCAGCCGTCTTCGTTCTTCATGTCGTTCTGTTTCCAGGGGAAGGGGTTGCCTTCCTTGCCGCGTGCGGCGTATTCCCATTCTATTTCGGTTGGCAGGCGGTAGCGCTGCACGTTGCGCGCTTCCGGCCCGAGGCCGCGCAGCAGGTATTCTGTTCTCCAGGCACAGAAGGCGTTGGCCTGCTCCCATGTCACGCCTACCACGGGATAGTCGTTGTAGGAGGGCGATGAGAAGTATGTGCGCATGTACACCTCGTTGTTGGCGTTGGGGAAGTCGTTAACCCAGCATGTGGTGTCGGGATATACGTTTACGATGTATGTGTTGAGGAAGTCGTAAAGGCTCGACAGGGGTCGCGTTATTGTCTGGCGCACTATGTTGCCGTCGTCGTCAACGTAGGCTGTGTCCTTTGAAATCATGATTACCTCGTCGGGGTTGGCGGGGTTGTCGGTGTCGAGCGAGCGTTCGGCGGGGTTGAGCCGGTATTTGCGCATGGCGGCTTTCTCGTAGTCGAACACTTCGTAGCGGTAGTTCATCTGCCGTGCGTCGAGCATGCGTGTGCCTTCGATGGGGTGGTAGGTGTAGACGCTTTCTATGGCGCGCTCTTCGTCTTCGGTGGGTTTGCGCCAGGGTATGGGCTTTTTCCAGTTCAGGTGCGGCGTTATTGGTTCGCCGTACTCGTCTTCTTCTATCTTGTAGGTTTCGTCGCCTCCGTATGCCGGGTCGGCAAGGCGTTCGCGTATAATGCTGTCGCGCACCCAGTAGACGAACTGCCGGTACATGGAGTTAGTTACCTCGGTTTGGTCCATCCAGAACCCGTCTACCGAAATTTCCTTGCCGGGTATGACGTTTCCCCACAGGCTGTCTTGTTCTTCGAGCCCTACTTTCAGGTATCCGCGCGGCACTTTCACCATGCCGTAGGGTGTGGGTTCGGCCACGGCCTCGCCTTTCTGCCCTACCACTTCGCCCCCGTCGGCCATCATTCTTTTGCCGCTGAAGCACGATGTGAGCGACATGCCGGTAAGGAATGCCGCGATTACGAATATTGCCTTTTGCATTTTAGTTACTGTCATAGTTTATGTTTACAGGAAGCGCACGCTTTTGTGTCTGTTGCGTCCTTTTTTATACAGGTTAAGGTCCATTTGGTATTTTATGATAATCTCGTGTGCCCCGCTTTTGAGGTCGGGCATCGAGGTGTATGCCTCGTAGGAGTAGCTCAGGTTCACGCCGTGGAACAGTCCGCCTATGAACAGTGCGGCCGAGTGTTGCGGGCTGTAGGTTGCTCCGGCAAAGAGCGATTTCCTGTCGCGGTTCAGTTCCACGCGCCCCCCGACGTTTGCCCTGAAGTTGCTTCCGTCGTACATGCAGAGCACCGTGGGGTGTATTGAGATAAACGGATTGCGCAGTTTAATATTGTATCCTCCTGTCAAATAATAGGTGCGGTCTATCTTCATTTCGTTTGTCTGCCCGAGCATTACAGTGGGGCCTAGGATGTGCAGCACCGAGAATCCGGCATACCAGTTTTTGTGCTTGTAGTATATGCCGCCGCTCATGTCTACCTTCGAGCCGGTCACCTTGGTGGTGGGTATGGCCGGGTCGTTGGTGTCTTCAACGTCGGCCTTCGTTCCGTCGAACTGTTCGCTCAGCAGGTCGGCCTGCAGGCCGAAACTGAGCCGTCCGCCAAAGAGTTTTTCCCAGTGGAAAGCATATTGTGCGGTGAAGCGCTTGTGTGAAAAGAGGCCAATCTCGTCGTTCTGGAACAGCAGGCCTATGCCGTGGCGCTTGCGGAAGATGATGAGCGGCATGTCGGCCGCTGCGTACATGGTTTTTGGCGCGTGGCGGAAGCCGGTCATCTGCATGGAGTATGCCGCAGTTATGTTCAGCTTGTCGTCCTTGCCCACGGTGGCGGCGTTGAACGACGGTTCCATCATCCAGTAATGCGTGTAGGCCGGGTCGTACTGGGCGTGAGCCCCCACGCACGTGGCCACGGCCGCCGCGAGTATGTATCTTTTCATGCGCATAAGCACTAATAATAACTGCGTAAAGCCTTTCTTATTGTGCGGCGGCGCGTGTTTGTTGCCGGTATGGTACATGGCTTTTATCCTGCCGGGCGAAATTTACTGCCCTTGTCGGAGGTTGCTCCATGCCTTAAAGGGATATTTTATTGGTTTTGTTGCCACATTTAACTATATAAATCCCTTTAGCCAGAGGCCCGATGTTTTTTTGCGTGCCGCTATAAACGAGTTGCCCGTCTATGGTATATACTTCCACGCGGTTTGCACCGTTGCCGCTTACGATTATGGTGTTTCCGTCAATGTTTACGGATAATGTCTCGCCGCCGGTAACAGTTTTTATGTGCGTGGGAAATTCGTCGTCGGCAATCTCAACGATGTTTACGAAGAACTTGCTCCATAGCTCGTCGGCCATGTATTTGCTTCTTGAACCGATGGGCACGAACAGCGTGCACGGGAAATTTTCCGGAGACTCGTATGAAAGCAGGCTGTTGAAAGTAGTTTCATTAATTTCGGGCGGTGTTTTGGCAAGGCAATACACCGAATCTAATTTGTTGGAGCCGCCGAAAGCGTCCCATTCTATTTTTTTAAGCGAACGTCCCAAGGTCAGCTTTTTCAACCCCGACCAATATACGAATGCCACTGGGGCGATGTATGTCACGGAGTTGGGGATAATCAGGTTTTGCGGCAACCTGCATATATAGAATGCCATTATGCCGATTGAGTCCAGCGTCTCGGGCAATTTTAAATTTTCAATGCTCTCGCAGTTGTTGAAGGCTTCCCTCTCTATACTCTTCACACCCTCGCCGATAGTTACGTTCTTGAGTCCCTCGCAATAGAAGAAAGTACCCTTCCTTATTGTTTCCGCCGAGCCGGGGAAGGTTATGCTTTCCAACTTGTCGTTGCCCGCAAAGGCGTATTGGCCTATATATTCCACGGATTCCGGGATTTTGATTTCACTCAGGTTGTCGCAATACGACAGTGCCGACGATCCGATTTCCCTTACCGACGCTGGAATGTCAATGCTCTTGAGCCCGCTAAAAGCGAACGCACCAATTCCTATAGACTTCAACGACGCAGGCAGGGTTATGCTTTCCAACTTTTCGCATTCCTGGAAAGCATCCTTACCTATTGAAACCACGGTGTTTGGGATAACTGCTTCTTTAAGGCTGCGGCAAGTTAAAAATGCCTCTTCGCTTATTGCGGTGAGTGTCTTTGGCCACGTAACGCTCGAAATGCTCGTGTAGCTGAACGCTCCGGTGCCGATGTGCTTTACGGTTTCGTGAATGACGAGGTTTCCGCTCAGGCCGCTCAAGCGGAATGCGTTATCGCCTATGGAAACTACTGATTCGGGGATTTCAAGGCGTCCTAAGCGGCAATCGTAGAAAGCCCAATTGCCAATAGCGGTAATACCGTCCGGGATTTCAATGTTTTTTAATGCGGTGCATGAATAGAAAGTGGAATCAGCAATCGCGGCAAGGTTTTCCGGCAGCTTCACGCTTTCGAGGGCAGTGCAATTACGGAAAGCTGCTGTGCCGATTGATGTAACCGAGTTGGGTATGGACATAGTGCTTAAGGCAGTGCAGCCGATAAAAGCAGAGTCGCCTATGCTTGTAACTGATTCAGGAATCTTAACGTCGGCAAGCGCCTTGCAGCCGAGGAACATCATGTCGGCTATCGACGAAACGGATTCGGGAAGCGTTATGCCTTCCAGGTTTATGCACATTGCGAAAGCCCCGCGTCCGATGTGCGTTACATTCCCGGGGATGTCAAGGTTTTCTATCCTGCTGCACGAGTAGAATGCGGAATCGCCTATCGTTGTAACGGAGCCCGGCAAAGTAAGGTTGCTTATTCCATAGCAGTTGTAGAAAGCCTTGTTGCCCACGGACGTGATTGTGCCAGGCATTTTAATGCTCATTATCAATGTGAAGCCGCTGAATGCCCCGTCGCCCACGGAAATCACTGTGTACTCCGTATTGTCGGAGGCGGAGACAACTTTTTCCGGAATAGTGACATTTCCCTGAAGGCCGTCTTTGGCCTTTGCCACTGAACAGGTTCTTTCCATTTCGCTGATAATGTTGTACGAGAAATTCGTGTCGGAAAAGTCATAAGCCCATGAACCATTGGCTGCAAACATTGCAAGTAGCAGGGCAATTACTCTGATTTTACATACACGTTTCATATCGTCGACGGCATTAAAGATTATTACATTTGTTGCCAATTTTCATATAGTGGCAAATATAGTGAAAGGCGAGCGTAGAGACAAATGAAAATGAATGTTTTCAAGTTTGGTTATGCCGGGCCGGATATAATATCTGTTATTGTGAGATGATGTAAACATGGTCATTCCGGCGCATGAAGTGCGGCGGCGATGGTAAATCTCCGCCGCAGTAGGGGGCGGTGCATTCCCTGCCTGCGAGGGGCAAAAAAATTAGTGGCTCGGATTTTAAAATCCGAGCCACTAATTTCGAAATCCGAGCCATTAATTTTTTCCCATGTCCCAACAGGCGTGAAACCGGCTTGGGGCGGGGGATGGTAAATTTTCGCCGCAGGAGCGTTTCCGGCCTCCCGGGGTGGTAAATATCCGGCATGTGCTCCGCGTGGCGGGTATTTGCCACGGGAATGCAGGGTTTATCCTATCACCCACTTCGAGCCGGGTATGTAGCTTATTATCTTCGTGGTTATGTAGCAGCTCACGAACGTGCATACGGCTATTGCCGGTATTGCGAGGCTCACGTGCAGGTGAGGCATAATGATTCCGGCGTACATCACGAGGAAGAACATGTGCATTAGGTACATGCCGTAGCTCTTCTTGCTTATGTCCTCTATGAGCTTGTAGCCGCGCATGGGGCGGTCGATGGTGCTGATGATCAGGAAGAAGCCGAAGGTGGCGAGCAGCACGTTGGGCGAGCAGAACACCCAGGCTATCTCGACCACGTTGGGGTGCTGCTCAACGCCGAGCTCTACCTGGTTGTAGAAACTGAGTATCGTGAATGCCGCGCCAACGGCCAGGGCGGGAATGCCGACGGCCATGCGCCGTGCGTTGCTCCACTTGATGTGGAACCTTATGTAATGCGCCAGCACGAGGTAGCCTATGTAGCCCGAGAAGGGGTAGAGTATATGGTAAGGATTCCAGAACACCTGTCCGAACACCTCGAGGCCGAAGTAATTGAAGAACGGAACCGTCGTGCTCAGGGCGAACAGGCCTATTATGAGCAGTTCCTGTCGCGCCGAAGCCTTTACGAGCCAAGGCGAGAGCATGGGGATGAGCACGTAGAGGCTCAGCAGCGGGTAGAGGAACCACATGTGGCCCGCCGCTCCCGGGAAGTTGAGCGGTATGTAGAGTATGTTGTCGATAGCCTGCTCAATCGTCGTTCCGCCCCAAAGCAGCGGCAGGGCGCTGTAGAGCACGAGGAACACAATCATGGGGGGCACTATGCGCAGCGCGCGGCGCTTGAAGAAACTTGTCCATGTCTGTTCCGGCTTGAGCGGGCAGAGCAGGTAGGCCGAGGTTATCATGAACAGCGGCACGCTCATGCGGCAGAAACCGTCGAGCAGCGACACCCAGAACAGGTTGTCGGTCGACGTGATTTTCGACACCACGTTGACCATCTCGCCCGAAGGGGCGTCGGAAGCGGGGCACAGGTAAAAGTTTTCGGATGAGTGCACAATCATCACCATGAAGCACGCGATTACTCGCAGGTAGTCGAGAAAGTAGATACGTTCTTGTTTCATGTCGGTTAGTTGGAAGTTAGGGTTAGTTTTGATTTTTTTGTAAGAAATGCTAAGAATCCCGGCAAAAATATTAAGTTTTGCGAGATTTAAAAGCGATTTTACCTTTTTTTAAAACAAAAAGCCTGCTTTTTGCCCGTATCCGGCCGGCGTTCTTACCGTTGCGCAACGTTTTGCCGTTGAATAATTCCTGCAACGGCATGTGCGGAATTCGGCAAACAAATGTTATATTTGTGAACCATGCCCGGATGTGCCATGCAACTGTCCTGCCGGGCATTAAACCGGTAATACCATAAAAACAATACCATGGCAAACAAGATTCATGCGGCCGCGCTGCTCGTAGCGGGCACGGCATTGCTCGCACTCTGGGGGTGCAGCGGAAAATATTATGAAAAACAGGTTGTGTTTCCTCCCGGTGCCACGGCGGAACAGAAAGTTGACATGGCCTCGCGGCTCGTGCCCACGCCACGTCAGCTGGCATGGCAAAAACTGGAAATGACAGCCTTCCTGCATTTCGGAATAAATACTTTTACAGGCCGCGAATGGGGCACGGGAAAGGAAGACCCGTCGCTTTTCAACCCCAAGGACTTCAATGCCGGGCAATGGGCAAAAGCATTGAAGGAGGGAGGCTTCAAAATGGCTATCCTTACAGCCAAACACCACGACGGGTTCTGCCTTTGGCCCACGGCAGCAACCCGGCACTCTGTTGCCGCGTCGGAGTGGCGCGGCGGCAAAGGCGATGTGGTGAAGGAAGTAAAGGCTGCCTGCGACAAGTACGGGCTGAAGTTCGGCGTTTACCTTTCGCCCTGGGACCGCAACGCCGATTGTTACGGCGACTCGCCAAAGTACAACGACTTCTTCGTGCAACAGCTAACCGAACTGCTCACGAATTACGGCGAGATAGACGAGGTGTGGTTTGACGGCGCGTGCGGCGAAGGACCGAACGGCCGCGTTCAGAAGTACGACTGGCAGCGTTACTTCGACGTTATTCACAAGCTCCAGCCAAATGCCGTGATAGCCATAATGGGCGATGACGTGCGCTGGGTGGGCAACGAAAAAGGCCTCGGGCGCGAATGCGAATGGAGTGCAACGGTGCTGCCTCCCGGAGGGTATCCCGATTCCGATTCGATAAAAGCCGCATTAGGGCTGAATGAAAAGTCGGAAGACCTCGGAAGCCGCGACCTGATAGCACGCGCCGGCAGAATGTTCTGGTATCCGTCGGAAGTGGACGTATCCATACGCCCGGGTTGGTTCTATCATTCCGAGCAGGACGCACAGGTGAAATCGCTTTCCAAACTTGTGGACATATACTACGAATCAGTGGGGCGTAATTCGGTACTCCTGCTTAATATCCCGCCCGACAGGAACGGCAGGATATGCGACATCGACGTGCAGCGCATAAAGGAACTCAACGAATACATTACCCGCAATTTTTCCAACGACCTTATCTCGTCCTCTCCGGCTTCGGTAAAGCAGGGCGGGGAACTTACATACAATCTTCGCCGGGCCGCAAAGGTAAATTCCGTAACTCTTCAGGAGGACATCTCAAAAGGGCAGCGCGTGGAGTCGTTCACGGTAAGCGTCAAAACGGGCGGAGTTTGGAAAACAGTGGCCAACGGCACGACAATAGGCTACAAGCGAATGTTCCGCTTCCCCGAAGTGGAGGCCACGGCGTTGAAACTGACGCTAAACAGCACGCGCGGCACTGCCAACATAAGCAAAGTATCGGCCTTTTGCGTTGAAAGCGTGGCGGAAAGTAAGTAAGCCATGTCCTCTCCCGCCTACGTTTGCGCCGGCGGGAAAGGGATTCACTTTTTTATAAAGTTTTCTATTACGTTTGCCGGGTTAAGGGGTGTCTGGTCGGACAGGACCAGCGACTTAACCATGTGCAGCGTGCCCTGCTTGTACTTCTGGAAATGCTTCGAGGCTATATGGCTTTTGTAGGCAGCCTGCGAGGCGTATGTCTCCAGGATTGTAATCCTGCACGGGTCTTCTTTTTCTGCCACGGCGTACATTGTCAGCACCCCCGGCTCGGTGCGCAGGGATATTTCGCCCACTTCGGTTGCGAACTTCATGTATTCTTCGAGGTATTCGGGATATACTTCTATTTTCGACAGTCGTACTATTCCGTCGGCCTGCATTTGCAGTTTTCCGCGTGCGTCGGTTTTTTGCGTGTCTTTGGCGTTCGCAAGGCTTGAAGCATTGTTGTAACAGCTTTCTTTTATAGAGAAAAGCTTTGCCGCGTTTCCGTACAGTATGCCGTCGGCATAAGATGCGAGTTGTGCGTCGCCGGCCAGTGTTTGTTTCAGTTTGTTCAGGTTCTCTTTCAGTGTCGCGGCCGGTTGATAGGGATAGTCGGAGCCGTATAGCAGGTGGTCGGGAGCGGTAATGTTGACAAGTGCTTTCAATACCTCTGGCGCGGGATTCCCGGCCAGGTCGAAATACAGGTTTCTCAGGTTGCTCTCCCAGTCTATGCCGTCGGCCGCGCCTTTTGCGGCCAGTGCGGCGTGTATGGCCTTCATGCGGGGCAGCGCCAGCGGCAGGAACGATCCGCAATGGGGCACTACGAACCTTATGTGCGGATACCGAGCGGGAATGTTGCGTGCAATCATGTTTATGAGCGCGCGTGTTGTCTCTGCCGGGTATTCATACATGGCGAGGGGTATGGAATCCATCATTTCTCTGTTCACAGGCACGGGCTTGTGCGGGTGCAGTATTACCACTGCGCGGCGTTCGTCGAGCACGTGCATGAGCGTGTCGAGTGCAGCGTCGCCAAGATATTGCCCGCGGCTGTTGGTGGCCAACTTTATGCCGTCGGCGTCGAGTGTGTCGAGGGCATATACGGCTTCGTCTACCGCGGCCTTTACGTCGGGAAGCGGAAGCGACGCGCAGAAAAGGAACTTGCCGGGACAGGCGGACTTAAGCCGGGCGCATTCGTCGTTGTAATTCCTTATAACGCGCCGGCACTTGTCGCTGTTTCCGAAATACGGCTGCGGGGCGGGCATTGACAGCACGGACAGTCCTATTCCCGCTTCCTGCATGAACCTTATGTGGGATTCCGCGTCCCATTTCGGGAGCGGATAACCCTCGTCCAAAGTTGCGTCGTGGCTTTCGAGAAAGCTGACAAAGCCGGGCAGCACGTTGTGGCAGTGTACGTCGATGGCCTGCTGCGCAGCGGCGTGGAAAGGCAACAGTGTGCCGGATAAAAGAAAGAGCAGTTTTTTCATAGTTCAGGAATGTTACGGCCATTTTGCGCGGCTACGGGCGTATGGCCTTTTGGGTTGTTGCAGTATGGGTTTACATTATTATATGGGTAAGGGGAAATGAGGCGTGCTCCCGGCAAATCCCGTGCCATAAACCATGGCGTTTTTCCTCTCCGGGACCTCCCGAAAAATATGTCAGACATATTTTGAAATAGGTCGGACATATTTTAAAATATCTCAGACATAATTTTTTTTTGCTACTTGCGATTTTTTTTTGATTTCGTTCTTCCGGATAAGGAATCGGCATGTGCGGATTGTTTTCTCGCCTGTCAATGTTGTTTCCTTTTACCGGGCGACGGCCGGGGCTTACTTGTCTATCTGGCTTTCGGTGAACGGGTCTGCGCGGTGTCCCATAAGGTCGATTTTGGCGTAGGCGGCGTCGAATTCTTCCATTTCGTAAGGCGTGAGCCTCACGCCGGCCGCGCCGAGGAAGTCGTCGAGGTGCGCGGGGTTTGTAGTTCCCGGTATCGGCACAATCCACGCTTTGCGCGAAAGCATCCATACCAGGGCAAACTGGGCGGGTGTTACGCCCTTGCGCTTTGCCCATTCCTCCACAAGGCGCACCAGCGGCATGTTGTGCTTCAGTGCTTCGGGTTGGAACTGCGGCAGGTTCCAGCGGCGGTCGCCCTGTTTGAAACGGCTGTTCTCGTTTATTGTCCCTGTCAGGAATGCGCGCCCCAGCGGGCAGTATGGCACGAATCCTATGCCGAGTTCCTCGAGCGTGGGGAATATCTTGGTCTCGGGCTCGCGCCACCAGATGGCGTATTCGCTCTGCACGGCCGAGAGCGGGCATACTGCGTGCGCCCTTCGTATGGAGCGTGCGCTGGCTTCCGACATACCCCAGTGTATTACCTTGCCCTCCTTTATTAGTGCCTTGACTGTTTCGGCCACTTCCTCCATGGGCACGCCCGGGTCTACGCGGTGTTGGTACAGAAGGTCGATGTGGTCGGTGCGCAGCCGTTTGAGCGACCCTTCCACCGCGCGCCTTATGTGGTCGGGGCGGCTGTTGAGGGCCGTGGGTTGCCCTTCTTCTACCCCGAAACCGAACTTGGTGCCTATTTTTATCTTGTCGCGGAACGGTTCTACGGCTTCGCCAACCCATTCCTCGCTGGTGTGAGGCCCGTAAACCTCGGCCGTGTCGAAGAATGTCACGCCGCTGTCGTATGCCCGGCGGATAAGGGCAATCATGTCCTTTTTTTCGTATTTTCCGCCGTAGTAACCCACCATCGGCAGGCAGCCAAGGCCTATTGCCGATACGTCCAGCGTGCCGAGGCGGCGGTGTTCCGTTCCGCCGGAGGGCTTGTTGTCTTTGCCGTTCACTTTTGCCGGTGTTCCGGCGGCGGCTGCTGCTCTTCCGGGCAGTCCGGCCATTGCGCTTATGGCCGAAACAGCCGCAAGCGATGTTGTTTTCAAGAAAAATCTCCTGTCCATGGTGTGTTTTTTATTGAAATGTTTTGATAAGTTCCCGCAGTATTTCCATTTCGTTGCTCTCGAGGTTGAAACTTCCTGTTTCGGGCGAAGGCGTCTGCGCGTCCTGCGCGATGAAACGGGATATTATGTCTCCGGGAGTGGTATGGTAGCGGTCGGCCATGAAGATAACGGCTTCGTCTTCGCACATGGCGGCTGGGAATTCTGTCTTCCTGTTCATTACGGTGATGTTTTACACTGCAAAAATACCTGCCGGCGGAGAGATGTGCTTAACGATACTCCTGCAGTATGTACCTTTTTTACTGATTTTGGGAATGTTCGGCCCCGATATTGCTGCAGAAGGACTTATCTTTGTGGCAATAAGGTATATAAACGCAACTATGAGCAACATACTGAAGGTAAGGAACGTGAACGACTATGCCCGCTACCTGGGCGGCGGGGAGCAGCACCCGCTTGTCAGTGTTATCGACTATGCCGAGGTTTCGCCCGTAAGGCATTGCCTTTGCAATTACAGCGTTTACGGTTTGTTTTTGCGCGACGACGCCGACGTGGACCTCGACTACGGGCGCGGAAGGTATGATTACAAGGCGGGCACGCTGCTTTGCGTGGCGCCGGGACAGGTGGGCGGCAAGGAGGATAACGGCGAGCGGGTGTCGATAACCGGCTGGGCGTTGCTTTTCCACCCCGACCTGTTGCATGGTTTTCCGCTCGAAAAGGGCATAAGGAACTATTCGTTTTTCGACTACAGGGTGAACGAGGCCTTGCATACAACGGCCGAGGAGCACGACATTATCGTTTCGCTCATGCGCCAGATAAGGAACGAACTGGCCAAGAGGCACGACGGGCTGCAGGATTCCATTGTGGTGGGCTACATAGAGCTGGTGCTGAACTACTGCCAGAGGTTCTACAACCGGCAGTTCGTTACCCGCGAGCTCGAGAACTCCGACATACTCATGAAGTTCGACGGGCTTCTGCGCGATTACTTCGGGCAGAAGGCTCAGCTGGCGCACGGGATTCCCACGGTGCAGTATTGCGCCGACAAGCTCTGCATGTCGGCAAACTATTTTGGCGATATGATAAGGAAAACTACCGGCGACACCGCAAGCGGCCACATACGCCGCTTTGTCATCGGCCTGGCAAAGAACGAGCTGGCTGCCGGCGCCACGGTGTCGCAGGTGGCATACGGTCTTGGCTTTGAATATCCGCAACATTTCAGCCGCATGTTCAAGTCGCTTGAGGGAGTAACGCCGTCGGAGTATTGCAGC